>CAJHXN010000488.1_pt1 | contig 25342 bp, 24 predicted proteins | sample 9198401 | NCBI WGS metagenome assembly CAJHXN01 (sample SAMEA7708334, study PRJEB35096) | sediment metagenome | biome: marine neritic benthic zone biome [ENVO:01000025]; feature: sediment [ENVO:00002007]; material: shallow marine sediment [ENVO:03000034] sea grass bed [ENVO_01000059] ... | reverse complement strand
GTTCGTCGCGTCCTGATCAACCTCGCCCGCGGAGGCGGAGATGCGGAAACCCTACGACGCGCGCTCGCCCTTGGCGCGGGACCGAACGCCGAGCGGGAGGCACTTTTGGCCGCGGAGCTTGCATTCGACACGGGCCAACCTGCGCTCGCGGCACGCTTGCTGGCGGACACGGTTGGCACTCCGGAAAACACGGTACTTTGGCTTCGGGCGCTCTTGGCGAGCGGTGACCGCAAAACAGCGCTGGAATTCCTTGCAAGCGCCAACACCAAGGAGCTCGGCGGACCGGTGGTCCATGCGGAGCTGTTCATCGAGTTCGACCAGCCCGATCGAGCCCTAGACCTTTTGCGGAATGCCCCAATCTCGCCGCGCGCGCAGTACGCCCGGGGTGTGGCGCTGCTCGAGCGCGGCCACTTCCTCGAAGCGTCACGCATGCTGTCCGATGTCCCCCTCGGGAGCTCGTCCTTTGAAGCGGCTCGCATCGGGTTTGCGGATTCCACCAAAGCTCAGCGACGCACCGGCGCGGCCACCGAAGCACTGAGCCTCGCCCCTCACGACTCGCTCGCCGTCCGCCTCAAGCTTGCGGAGCTCCACCTCGCTCAGGGCGATCTTCGCGCTGCGTTGGGGCTTTTCGATGCCAAGCGTGCATCCGATCGCGCTGCCGTCGCTAGCGTTCTCGAAAGAGCGGGACACTACGACCAAGCCGCGATCTATTATGCCACGCTCGAGGCAAGCGATTCGGACGATCCACGCATGCACGCCCGCGCCGCCGCCGAACGCCTTGCAGCACGTGGCCTCTATGGTCCGGCGACCGCGATCCTCGAGCGGTGGATCGCGATGGCGCCCGACGACCTGTACGCCAGGGTACGCCTGGTAGAGCTCCTCGGAAAGACTGGGCAATCGGAGAAGGCTGCCAAGACCGGCCTTGCCACTTTGCCAGTCATCGACGATGCGCGTCTACGCGCGCACCTCGTCTCAATACTCGCCGAATAGGTCTTGAATCCGCACGTCGAGCGCGGTCGCGATCTTGTACAACGAACTGATCGAAGCGCTCGATTCGGCGCGCTCGATTTGTGAGAGCAACGAAACACTCAATCCTGTGCGGCGCGCCATCTGTTTGAGCGTGAGGCTCCTGTCTTTGCGTAGGCCGCGAATCGTTTCGCCAATGACACGGTGAAGATTCTCCTCGGGCGTGCGAAGGAGACCCTTTTTGCGCATGACTCGGTCGAGAACTTCGCGGAACTCGTCCGGGTTGAATGGCTTTTTGAGGTAGTCGACTGCATCGAGCTTCATCGACTGAACCGCCGTGTCGAGCGAGGGGTAGCCTGTGAAAATCACCACCGCGACATCGCTGTCGACCTTGCGGATCTGCTCCAGAACCTCGACGCCACCAAGACCGGGCATCATGAGGTCGAGCACGACGAGGTGATAGCCCCCATCTTTGACTTCTTCGGGCGCGTCTTTGGGCTCAGCAATCGTCGTGACCTCGAAGCCATCCTTTGTGAGGAAGGTCTCCATGAACTCCAAGATCGCCTGATCGTCATCGACGACGAGAACTTTTACCGGTGGTAGCGCCTTTGCCATTGTGCCTCCGCTAAGAATTTTATCTTCAGTGTTCGATTCTAGTCGGGGCGAGAGGATTTGAACCTCCGACCTCACGGTCCCGAACCGTGCGCGCTACCAAGCTGCGCTACGCCCCGTATTTCAAGCTCGGCGGAATCTAGCGTTGTGGCGGAGAACTGTCAACGAGCTATCCTACACGTACCCACATCAAGATCTGATACGCGTCCGCCCACGGTCCTGACCCCGAAACCCAAGGACCGATGAGAAATGGTGGCCCCGCTTCAAAGGGCAATGATCTCGGAATGAAACCACGTGATGTCGCAGGCTCGAACCCCCGGAGATGCGCCCGATCGGCAACCCCTGTGGCCTCCTCGCGAAGCGGCGAACAGACCGCGTAGAGGAGGGTTCCTCCTGGTCGAACCCGTGCGGCCGCGTGCTCGAGGATGCGCCGTTGGGTCTCACCCATCTGGGCCGCGCTTTCCGGGCCGACTCGTCGTAAAATTTCAGGCCGGCGGCGAATCGTGCCAAGGCCGGTGCACGGTGCGTCGACGAGCACCCGATCGAACAGCCCGCTGACTTCTCCCGGGCCCACAGTCCAGTCTACGCAGGCACGCTCGAGGGACGATCGGTCGAGATGCAGACGCTCGAGCTCGTCAGGAATCTGAAGCAGCTTCCGCTCGTGGAGGTCTGTCGCGACTACCGTGCCGGAGGGTCCAACCGCCTCGACGAGCTGCGCGGTCTTTCCTCCACGCCCAGCACACACATCGAGCACGCGCTCGCCCTCAAGAGCACCAAGCAGCAACCCAATGAGCTGCGCGCCCTCTTCCTGTACCGCGAAATCCCCTTCGGTGTATGACCCGAGCTGCCGAAGATCACCTCCACCGCTGACGCGCAAGCCCCGCGGACAAAGAGCGGTCCGGGTCACCGAGGCTCGAGGTCGAGCGGCCCGAATCGATGCTGCAATCTCGTCCGGATCGGCACCCGGGCGGATACGAAGATCGATTGACATGGCGCTGTCGTCCAGATTCAGGAGCAAGTCAGTGTGCACTGCTCCAATGGAATCCCTTAGGGCGTGATCAAGCCAAGAGGGGACCAACAGCGTCGATGGAAGTTGCGGCTCAGCTGGGCGCGTCTCCGCGATCTTTCTCAGAATCGCATTGGCGAAACCGGCCACGCGGCGGTCTCGTTTTTCGCGCACGAGGTCCACGGCGTCGTGAACGACAGCATGAGAAGGGACGCGGCTGAGATGCAGCAGCTGAAAGGTCGCGCTGAGCAACGCCGCATGTGTCCAAGCATCGACACGCACTGGACGCGTAGCTTGATCCTTGATCGCTGCGTCAAGCGCTGGCAGCACACGCAGGACGCCGTACACGATCTGGGTTGCCAGACCGGCGTCCAAACGACTCGACGAAGCGCGACGGAGCTCTGCATCGAGAGTCGGTGCGGCCCAGGCATTGTCGTGCTCCACCCGATGAAGAACTCGAGTGGCGATCCGTCTCGCTGGCGCAACCACGAGCCGAGCTTACTCTGGTCGCGACGACGAGCACGGAGATTGGAGGGCCGGGCTGGCGCGTGATACCGTGGCGCCCGTGGGGAGCACTTCAAAGCGACCGCAAAGGCGAGGGGTTAGGCGATGAGTGCGTTAGTGCTCGTCGCGGATCCGGATCCGTTCAACCTGCGCCTGCTCCATGACGCTTGCGAGGCGGCCGGCTACGACGTTGTCACCGCGGCCGATGGGCCTGAAGTGCTAGCCATGGTGGCTCGGCGCCAACCCGATCTTCTCATGCTCGATGCCAACATGTCCGAGGTGGACGCGTTCGAGATTCTCCGCATTCTCAAGGCGGACACCAGCTTGCAGAACATTCCAGTGCTGCTCGTGACTGACGAGGGCGATTTGGGTTCGCGCCGCCGAGGGATCGAGCTCGGCGCGGAGGACTATCTCACACGCCCCTATCGCGTCTTTGAAATTCAACAACGCATGCGCAATGTGTTGCGCGCCACGCGACGAGATCGACTTGGAATCCCGGAGAGCACACCGCCCGCCGACCAGCGTGACCCGGTAACCGGCGCTGGCACGCCCTCGCAGCTTTTGATCAGCCTGGACTACGAGCACACCCGCGCGGAGCGCTACGGACACCCGCTCACGTGTATGGTCGTGCGTCTTGGTAACGCACACGCAATCGCCGAGGCGAGCGAAGACGGCACGACCGACAATGTCATGGCGCGAATCGGCACCGGGTTACGTGGATGCATTCGTGCTGTCGACCATCTGTTTCGGCTCCGGCGCGACGAATTCTGCATCCTCTTGCCCGAGACCGATGGTGACGGTGCGGGATATGTGCTCCGCAGGTTGGAGGCGCAGATCGCAAGCAGCGAGCTTTGGGGTCAGAGGATCACGCCCCGACCCGCAGTGGAGATCGCGATGACAAGCACGCCGGCGACGACCGCAAAAAGCGGTGACGACCTTCTCAAACAGACCCGGCACCAACTCGAGACAGGCCAAACGCCCGACTAGAGCACGGACGCGAATCGGACGACCCACAGGGCCACTGCGCACCCCGCAACGACCAACGCCCATCGGTCCAATGCAAGGCGGTCGACCACTGCCGCAAACGACCAACCGCGCAGCGCTCCGAGGATACCGACTGGGACGGTCGCGCCGACGATCAGAAACAGAACCAAGCCGAGGGGATTCGAAGTGCCGGCCAACCACCATTGCCCGCGGACGCCATATGCGAACGCGGTGGTGAGGCCACAGCCGGGGCATCGAGAACCGGTGAGCGCGAGAAATCCGCACGGAGGAAGACCGAGCTGAGTGTGCGTTCCGTATCCCCTCGGGTCGGGGTCGATCCAAGCAGCCGCCACCAGCATCGCAATTGCACCGACAGCCAAGCAACCCCACAAAAGCCGCTCTGCCACAGATGAGGAGCTGGCCCTATCAGAGGCCATTACTCTCATGCCAATTGGGGTTTCGTTGGATGCGACCGTCGATTTGCATGACGCAAGGCACGTTGCACCCAGGCTCCCCGATCGTGCGAGCGACGTCCAGTCCGATGGGATTGGCGTTGCCCGCTGCATGGTCTGCGTAGTGGGCATGGAGGCATTTCACGCCTCCCGAGGAGCCCCCTACTCCACCGCTTGGTCGCGGATGTACGCCAGGCGACAGCAAGGCATCGCGTTCGCGTTCGTATCGCTCGTGGGCGGAGGCCAGCTGTGCACCTAGCGCCACGTCGACCTCGAGCTTGGCCTGCGCCATTCGCACACCACCGCGCGCTTCGAGTCGCGCGATTCGGCGATGAGCGAGCGGACAGGTGAGCCAGTAGCGGGTAGGAAACGGCTCGCCGGTGTCCAGAATCGGCGGGACCTCGGCGACGATGGGCAAGCCTAAGGTACAACGACGACGCACCTTCGAGGTCGCACGCAGGGGCCGCCCAATCTGACGAGCAAGAACTTCGCTATCCTGCTCTTGTGGGGTCATGGGATTCGCATGCGGTCTTTGATCTCGGTCCAGAAATCCGACTCGCCGACCACCTCGACGATCATCACAGCCTCGGCGGCCGCTCGGTCGGACCGGACGCCCGAGCGTTCAAGGCGCGCGCAGATGTCCTCACCGATGGCCAGCCGGGTCGCAAGCTCCGTACGGGCGAGATTGAAGTTGTAGTCGGCCCACTTGAGGGACCAAATCTCGTCGGCCAGCCAGTCCGCAAACACGTCGCGGCTTTTCCGCTCTTTGGGAGAGCGGGCTTGTGCGCGATCGAACGCAGGCGCCCAGGGACGGCCAGGAGGGCGGGGTTCATGCCCGTTTTGGAGGGCCAGTATCGTGTCTCCTACCCAAGCCATCGCCACTCCGAACTGAGTGCCGTCACGCGCGCCGATGAATTCATCTGCTTGTTTTTCCCAGCTGCTGCCATGGAGCTTCGGGAACGGTTTCGCGTCGAGGATGCTAAGCAGCGCCTCCTCACCGAAGAATCGATGGAGGTATTCGGCTTCCATGGGTTCCCACTCGGTAAACCTCAGCTCCTTCTTCGAGCTCAGGGGAACGCGCTTGACTCGGCGATCGGCAACAGGTCTGTTGCTGCTGTCACAAATCGAGCTTTCGACGTCCTCCGGGCGCAACTCGGGTCGGTCACCCATCGTTCGGCACGGGCAACGATGCTCGGTGGTGACGCGGCCACCGTGCGGTGTTGCGACCAGACCGAGCGGAAACCGACGACAGCCGTCCGGTTTTGCATCGAGCCCCTTTTGGGCGTGCACCGAGCAGCGTTGATCCGACATGAGGAACACGCACCCACCGTCGGCCGCTGTCTTGAGCATGTAGTCGTCGTGATCGTCATCCCAGCCGGCCGAACGGGAATCGATGCGTCGCATGTCCGCCGTTTCTTTCTTGGTGAGCGGCCCGATCCCATGGATGTCCGTGCAGCACAATCCATCGCCGAAGCAGGTATAGCGAGCGCCGGACCGCACGAGCATCGGTCGAACTTCGGTTTTTTTCTTCTTGTTTCCAGCCATGGTTGGTTGGGGCTCTCGGTTTAACCCCTGGGAAAAGGGGACTGTCCCCTTTTTCTGGGATATGATTTGAGGGATGGCAGCGAATCCGTCACCGCTCGTCGGCTACAACACGAACGTGCGCCATAAGGGAAACCTCTACCACATTCAAACGGAGGATTCCGGCGTGAAGCGTCCGCACATCATCACGCAGCTTTTTGCCGATGGGGGACGTATCATCGCGTCTGAGAAGACCTCGTATCAAGACCACGTCGACGCGGAAGACCTGGCTGCCCTTGTGAAGAAACTCATGCAAGAGCAACACAAGCGCGTGTTTATCGCGCTTCGCGATGGGGTCTACGACGAAGATGGCGGCGACAAGGCGGACGAAGGCCAAGAGGCGGACAAGGCGGTGACGACAGAGGTCTTGGAACATGCCGCAGCCCGGCTTGTGGAGGGCTCGCCCAGTTACGAACGCGTGCGCCCCCCCTCCGGCACCAACCGCCGGGTGTCTAAGCCGGCGATGACTCCCTTCGGACATGACGTGCTCACGGAGAAGACCCTGGATGAAGTGATCCTCGCGTATCTCGCCCATGACTTGGACACCGGCACTTGAGCGACTCCGACTTGAGTCATGGATGATCTCCGCAATTGGCTTCTTCGGCTGCTTCAGGATCCACGTGTGGCCAAGGTGCTGCGCGATCCACGAGCACAGAGCGCGCTGATGCGGGCGCTACGCCTGCGTGGTCGTGTTCAAGAACAGGTGGACGCCCGCCTGGAGCGCATTGCACGGCGATTGAATCTGGCAACCGCGCGAGAGGTGCGTGAGCTCAAACGCACGATTCGGCGCCTGGAAGAAAAGCTTCGGGACGGACCGTCAGGCTAGAGCATATCTAGTCATCCGCGAGGATCTTGTCGCCGCAGACTTCGGCCAGGACCACACGAAGACGCTCCCGCAAACTCGAGCCCTTCTCGACGAAATGATGAATCCCCAGCTGGTGGAGTAGCTGCACGTCGTGTTCAGCGGCGCCCGCGCTCACGGAAATGATCGACGAGCTCTCGGCAAGCCCCTCGCCCTTCAACTGCATGCAAAGCTCGACACCATTCATTCGCGGCATGTGCAGATCCAAAAGCATCACGTCTGGCTCCGCCTCTTGTACGGCGCCGAGCGCTTCCTCTCCGTCGTAAGCGACGCGAACGTCGACAGGGCCCATGATTTGATGGACATAGAACGTGAGAATCCGCGCAAGGTCGCGGTCGTCGTCTACTATCAATACCGAGGTAGGCGGTGGGCTTGGCTCTGTCGTCGGGCGCTCGGTCTTGGGTGTGGCGCCTCGGGCACGCTCATCGCCAATCCCGCGCATCTGCCAGGCGATCGCCTCTGCGCTTTGAATGCGGACTTGAGGATTGTGATTGAGCATTTCGTGGATGAGCTGACACAAAGCAAGAGGACAATCGGAGCGAAGCTCGGCCAACGCTTCTGCGGGCCCCCTTTCGTGGGAAGCAAGCACCTCGCGAATCGTGTTGCCCGGATACGGCCGTACTCCGGCCAAGAGCTCGTAAGCGACCACTCCGAAGCCAAAGATGTCGGAGAGGTGCCCGTTGCCCGACTCCGCTGTGCTCATGATCACCTCGGGTGCCATGTAAGGGGGTGAGCCTGCAACGGTCTGCTTGTTGTTCACGTCGAACTCCGGCAACACCAAGCCAAAGTCCATCAACACCACCCGATGTGACGGCGTCAGCATGATGTTATCCGGCTTGACATCACGGTGTACCAGACCGGCCCGGTGCACCACGCTCAAGCCTTCGGCGACAGGCAACAGAATTTGCACCGCCTCGGCGGGGCTAAACCGTTCGGATGCCCCCCAACGCGTGGCCGCATGTTGCGTCATCGAAACTCCGTAGACGCGCTCCATGACGAGGTAGTCGATTCCCCGATGCTCGCCCAACGTATGAACACTCACGAGGCTCGGGTGCTGGAAGGCCGCCAGCGCCCGCGCTTCATTGCGAAGCGGAGGCGTCAGCGGGTTTGGCCATGCCGCTTTGATCGCCACCCGCCTGTTCAGCAGGTGGTCGTGTGCCTCGAAGACCTGGCCCATCCCCCCGCGTCCGAGCAGCTGCATGATCTCGTACACGCCATCGAGCAGCTCGCCGGTCGCGAAGATCCGGCTTCCTCCGTCGATTTGATCATCGCTTGCCGCCAAGGCTCGTCCCCCAATATCCCTCATCTCAGTATTCACATTTTATATTGATGACACTGTAATTGGCAAGCTTCATAGGTCGATCGCGCTGGTTTCAAAGCCCTCGAGCGGAGCCCCGAGGAATCTCGATGCGGCGACCGCGAATTGGTCGGGAAGATCGGTGACCAGAACCCGAAGCGAGCCGGCCCGTTCGGGCTCCGTAGGCTGACCCCTGAGCCGACTGTGAAGCACGGAGGCGGTCGCCTCCGCACTGTCGACGATCGCCACGTCATGGCCGAGGAGCTCGCGCGACACGGTGTGGATGGTCTCCGACAATAGGGGGTAATGGGTACAGCCGAGTACGATGGTATCGACATCCGCTTGTACCAGGGACTGTAGATAGCGCCGCGCTGCCATGGTCGGCACGTCCCCGCTCACCCAGCCCTCTTCGGCAAGTGGTACGAGGAGGGGGGCCGGCTGGGCGAACACACGGATCGCTTCGTTTTCCCGGTGAATCGCGCGTTCGTACGCCCCCGATGCAACCGTCCCGGCGGTGGCCAGAACCCCGATGCGACCACTGCGGGTCGCCTGGACGCCCGCACGGGCGCCAGGCGCGATCACACCGATGACGGGAATCGGCAAGTGCTGATCGAGCGCCTCAAGCGCGACGCCGCTCGCCGTGTTGCAGGCAACGACGAGGAGCTTGATGTCGAAGCTCATCAACCGGTCGGCACACCCGAGCGCATAGCGAACCACGGTGCGTGGGCTTCGAGTTCCGTAGGGAACGCGCGCGGTGTCCCCCAAGTACACCAGGTTTTCTCCCGGGAGCGACCGACGGACAGCGCGAGCGACCGTGAGGCCGCCTAGGCCCGAATCGAAGATTCCAATCGGCTTTTCCACCGTGCCCCGTGCGGGAGAACGTTACACAACCACCCCGAAAGAGCCACCATTTGGGGCGTCTCTGGTAGGCTGGATGGGTATGGCCGCCCTGGCACTGGTTTCGACAGACCCAACCCTGTACCACGAGCTCATCGATCGGCTCGAAGGAAGCGAGTGGTCTGTGGAGTGGCTCGAGTCGACCGCCATCGACGATGCCACAATCGACCATGACGTCGTGGTCTTGGACGCGCGGCATCCGCAGGCCGGCGGCTGGCCACGCCCGGCAGGAACGCCGGTCCTCTTGGTTGTTCGGGACGGCGAACATGCTGACGTGCCCGACGACCTCGTGAACGACATTGTCTTTCGAGGGGTCACGGCCGTGGAATGGCTGGTAAGGCTCGAAAGGCTTCGCACCCGTAAGCCCCTCGAGAATCTCTACCGACGTCACGCCGACGCCTTGGCCTCGATCACGCAAGGCGTCGTGGTCATAGGGCCGGACCTGCGGATCCTCTTCGCCAATCCCCGAGCGGCCGAGATCGTAGGGCACCGCGAAGAAACGATCGGTGGGGAGTCCCTAGAACGACTGGTAGCCCCCGAGCAATGGGCGGACATACGCGAGTCGCTCGTGCGGCGAGAGCTCGCACACGGGATGGACATTCATTGGCTTCGTCGCGACGGCGCTCGAGTTCTCTGCAGCTCGTCGTTGGCGCCACTGATTGGCGATGAGGAACACATGGTGATCTCCTTCGAAGACGTGACCGAGGAGCGCGATACCGAGCGCGAGCTTCTCAAGTCGATGGAATTCCTCGGATCATTGATCGACGCAAGCGTCGACGCGATCATCGCGACCGACATGGAGCAACGCGTGATGCTGTTCAACCCGAGCGCCGAGAGGATCACCGGCCACCATGTCTCAGATGCGGTGGGTGTCTTGACGCTAGAGGACCTTCTTGGACGAGGAGCGTCCGAGTTGGTGACGCGCCGACTGCTGACGGCGGACCATGGCGGCGACGGGCGGCTCGAGCCAACGATGCTCGAGCTGGTCGATCTCCACGGAGCGCACATTCCGGTGCAGCTATCGGCTTCGCTGATCTACCAGCACGGTCAGCCATCCGCGATCGTGTTGATCTTCGCCGACCTCCGCGACCGAATTCGGGTCGAAGAGCGACTCGCCGACGCCCAGAAGAAACTCGCATTCACCGAGAAGCAGGGGGTGCTTGCCGAGCTGGCTGGCACCGCAGCCCACGAGCTCAACCAACCTCTCACGAGTATGATGGCTTATGCCGAGCTTCTGTTGCGACAGTCGGAGGCGGGCTCGACAGGCGCAAAGGCAGCGCAAGTGCTGATCCGCGAAGCCGAGCGCATGGCGGAAATCGTTCGCAAGATCGGAAAGATCACGCGATACGAGACCACTTCCTACGTGGGCCAGCAGAAGATTTTCGACCTCGATCGTGCCGCGGACGCGCCGAACTCGGACCGGGGAACGGAGAGCTGATGGACGACCCGGCTACAAAGAAACCTGGTCGTGGCCAGAGCTTGTCGCCTCGGGTGTCGTCCGTGAAGTCGATTGTGAGGCCGCGCCAAAGGACCGGGGAGCCCACTGTAACGGAGATCCTCGAGACGTTGAACCAAGCCCAAAACGAGGCGCGAAGCTTCGCCACGAACGAGAACATTTTGCGCGCCTATGTTCACGCGCTCGAAAGCCTCTACCCGAACGTGCGGTTCGCGATGCGGCTCGCGCGACCAACCGGTGCCGAGACTGCATCCGTGATACAGGCGGCCACCCATCGGCTCATCGCCAAAGCACAGCAAGCGGTTACGATCACCGAGGCTGGGCTCGTACGCGGCGGTCTTTGGGAAGCGACCCCACCACTCGGCGGGTTGACCCTCCAACGTACGTACGAGCCGATCTTGGAGGCCCCACCGGACGATGCGCAGTTTTCGGACGGGTTCGACGCCCCGCTTACCCGGGGGACTGAGGTGATCGGTGTCTTGGTCGCGGAGTTCGATCGCCGAGAGCCGTTCCCAACGACCCTCGAGACCGCTGTTCTCATCGCAGCGAACCAAGCAGGTGCGGCACTCGAGAACAACAGCCTTCGCCGCGAAGCAGGCCATTTGCGCGACTACGTCGACAAGCTTCTCGAGCACGCCAACATTCCGGTGCTCGTGGTCGACCGAGACCGGGGCATCCGTGTGGTAAGCCGCGCGTTTGCTCGGATCACTGGCATCGAACGCGAAGCACTGATGGCGAAGGACGTCTTACAACTCGCCCCACAAAGCGAGCGTGTCAGCGTTCTGTCGGCTTTCGTCAACGCATTGCGGGGGCGCAATGTCGCACCGTTTGAGCTGCAGGTTCCGAGGGCGGAGGGAGGCTCCGCACGTCTCATGTTCAAGCTCGCACCGATCTTGGATTCAGAGGGGCGCGTCGCAGGGGTGATCGCGATCGGCCAAGACCGAACCGAGGTTCGAGAGCTCGAGGGGCAAGTCATCCACGCCGAACGATTGGCGACCTTAGGCCAACTTGCAGCAGGCATCGTGCACGAGATCAACAACCCTCTGACCAGCATCTCGGTGTACGGCGAATATTTGCTCGGCAAATTGAAGCGGAGTGGCGCAGAGTCGTCTGACGTGAGGCGAATTGAGCGGATCTTGCGAAGCTCGGATCGGATCATGTCATTCACGCGCAACTTGCTGACTTACGCTCGCCCGTCCAAGGAAGAAGCCCGGGAAATTTCCATCAATGAGACGATCGCCGAAGCGATCGACTTCTGCGACCACCTCACGCGAGAGGCAAAGGTCACCATCATTCCTGACTACGCGGAGGGCCTTCCACGAATGCGCGCGGTCCCGGGGCAGCTTCATCAGGTATTCGTCAATGTGATCACCAATGCCTGCAACGCGGCCGGCAAAGACGGTGGCGTGGTGTCGATCCGCACCCGCCGCCTCGGCAACGATCAGATCGAGATCGTGGTCGAAGACAATGGAATCGGCATCGCTGAAGGCGACCTCGAACAGGTGTTCGAGCCTTTCTTTTCGACGCGGCCCAAGGGCAAGGGGACGGGGCTTGGCTTGCCGATCGTCAAGAACATCGTCGAACAACATCAGGGGCAAATCCAGATCGATAGCAAGCCGGGTGAGCGCACGACCGTGTCGATCGTTCTACCTTGTATCGTCGAGCCCAAGATGCCGTGATTCCTCATTTTTTCTGGAATCAATTACCGATCCATCGAGAGGCTGCGGAATCAACCGTACCGCTTGCCGGTTGAGGCCCCATATGCAGAACATGCTCATGATGAAAACCAGGCCCCGGCGCCGCTCGGTTGCCGTGCTTGTCACTGCCGTCACCGCTGCGATCCTAGGTACCGCGTACGCTTCACCGAGGAAGACCCCCGTCGACGAGGAAGCGCTGTCCAGGGCGATCGCGTTCGAGAACGCTCTGACTGGGGTCGCAGAGGCCGTCTCGCCGTCGGTCGTGAGCATTCAAGTCGAAGTGACCCGGGCCCAGCAATCGGGCTTCCCAATTCCGTTTTTTGGGATGCCCGACCGGGGCGGGATCGTCCGCGGCGGGGGCTCAGGGGTCATCCTACGGTCCGATGGGTACATTCTGACCAACAACCACGTCGTCCGTGAAGCGACACGCATCGACGTGACGCTCCGAAACGGCAAAAGCTACCCTGCAACGCTGATCGGTTCCGATCCGCCGAGTGATCTCGCAGTTCTCAAGATCAAGACGACGGGCCTGAAACAGGCGAAGTTCGCCTCCTCGCAGAACGCAAGGGTGGGCCAATTCGTCATCGCGGTGGGGTCGCCGTTCGGGCTCGACTACACCGTGACCACCGGGGTGCTGAGCGCAAAAGGTCGAGGAGGCATCGGCGCCAACGAGATCGAGGACTATCTACAGACGGACGCGAGCATCAATCCCGGCAACTCGGGAGGCCCGCTGGTCGACCTCAATGGAGATGTGCTCGGGATCAACACGATGATCATTGGTCGCGGGTCGGGGATCGGCTTTGCAATTCCGTCTGAGATCGCACAGCGCGTCGCGAAGCAACTGATCCAGCACGGTACGATGAAGCGCGCGTGGCTCGGCGTCTCGTTCCAAGAGATCACACCCGAGCTTGCATCGCACTTCGGAGGAGACTTCGATGGCGGCGCGTTGATCAGCGCGGTGGTTCCGGGGGGTCCCGCCGACGAGGCAGGTCTAATGGCGGGCGATGTGGTTGTCGCCGTTGGCGACACCAAGATCCGAGAAGGCCATGACTTGCTTCGGACGGTTCTGCGCCATGACGTGGGCGAACGGCTCACGCTCAAAGTCAGGCGGGGGACGAGCACGCGGAAAGTGAAGATGGTCACGGGCGAGCGACCGAACGAAAACGGCACGCAGGCGCGGCCGAAGGGCGCCAACGACAACAACACCTTGGGCCTGTCCCTTCAGGAGATCACGCCGATGCTTCGGCAGCGCTTCGGATACGAGGGCAAGGGACGGGTGTTCGTAAGGGCGGTTCAGCCCGGTTCCGAGGCGGACCGTGGGGGACTGCAGCCTGGCGACATCATTCTGCAGGCGGACCAACGCGAGGTGCAATCGATCAAAGACGTGCAGCTCGCGCTAAAGGACGGCAAGGCCCTCCTTTACGTGGAGCGCGAGTCTCGACGGTTCTTTCACTCGATTGGCGGCTCGAGGTAGTACTAGCGAGCGATCGTGATTTCGATCGCTGGGCCGCGTGCTTCCACCCTGTACGCGGGATGGCGCCCCGCAACAAAGCGGACCGTCAACTCCGAGAAATCGCCTCGATTCAGGATCCCCGCGTGCTCGACATCCGGGTTGGCAGAGGCAATGGGACCTGCCCGCGAGAGCGAAAGGCTGCCAGGGACGATCACGGAAAAGCCGTCATCTTCGACGAGCCCATCCATGGTGGTCACGGGATTGCTCATCCGAAGCACATATTTCTCGCCGCCGGGCACCTGGTCGGCGCCAAACGCCGTCCCCTGAACCCGCTCAGGTGGCGAAGGCACCGTGGCCACCTCCAACTCATCCGCCGCCGCCAACCCCGGCTCTAACTCCGTCGCCGTCGCCGCCTCCGACTCCGCCTCGGTGACTGCTGCTGCTCCCGCCTGTGTCTCTGCCAGCGACTCTGCCTCTGGCTGCGCCGCCGCGTCCGTCCCAGACGCAGCCCAAATGTAGATTCCCAGACCCGCCATGACGATCGCGCACCCCAAGGCTGCGATGATCAGGTATCGCTTCCTGGTGCGTCGAGAGTTCTTGAGGTGATCACGAGCGGCCTGGCTACGCGGTACCTGCTTGCGACGCGGTTTGTCTTCAAGGCGACCTCTGAGCGCTTCGACGAATCGCACCGCGACCGTGGCGCTGCGCCGCGTGGTCGCTCTGATCGACGGAATCAAGTCGTGCTTGAGCGACTTGCCTAGCCGCCCCACAGAGCGAGACAGCTGGTCCGACGCGGCATGCGCATAGTTGCGGAAGCGCTCCGCGGTGGTTTCGGGGGGCGCCTCTTCGTCGGGGTCATAGCGGATGATGCGCGGCGTATCCTGAATTCGAGAGCTCGTCGTTCGCCGGTTTGGCTGCGCAGCGCACGGCGCGTCGTCCGGGAGTGTGTCTCTTTCCAGATCCGCGGGCTCAGAGAGGGATGATTCCTCGGTTTCATAGCCGATGTTGAGGACCAGCTTGGGCGTCTTTTCGTCGAACTTGAGCTCGACCGCCTCGAGATGACCCCTGCGACCAGCGGTCTCGTTTTGCACCGCGCTCCCAATGGCAAGGAAGGGAAGGCTTTGTTCGACAGCAAGCTCGGTATCGGTTTCAGACGTGAGCTCTGCGACGATCGGCGACGCGACGCCGTCGAGCCGGAGTCGAACAGTCGGGGCCTCGGCCGAGGTGCGACCCCAGCGCTGGATGAGCGCTTCTAACCGCGTCTGGTCATCGTCGGAGAGCCTGGTGAAACGAATACCGAACTCACCGACCTGGGGACCGCTATCGTGAGCCCAGACGACCCGGCCCACCATTTCAATTGGCGTGCCGCCCGCTGGGCTCTGGAGCTGGCAACGAAGCGTCGAGCCGACCTGCGGAAGGACCGATGCACGCATCGAGATCCCACCCGGACCTACATTCAACCCGTCCGCTTCGAACTCCTCGTGGTGGAAACCCTCCGGGTAGAGCCGGATCAGAACCTCGTCGAGCGGCACGCGCGCGGGTCGAGGCGCTTGGTAATAGCCGGCGGATGTGTTCATCGAATGCCCCTTGGACGCGACGCGAACGTCGCCACGTCTCCTCTGGTCCCAAAAGTACGGCGAACCGTCCACTTTTCTGCAACCCAGTTCCTTGACCACAACGCGGTCGGCCCCCAGCCTGGGCGCCCACGATGGGCGTTCGTATCGCGGTACAGTCGCTTTGGGCGAAAGAAGAGCCTTCGACGTTTGTCTACGAGTTTTCCCAATCTCGAATCGTCATCGGTCGCTCGCGCAGCGCAGATGTTCAGCTCCCCCACGCGGCGGTAAGCCCAACTCACGCAACCATCCGGACGCAGGGCTCCGGGTATGTCGTGGTCGACGAGGGGTCGACCAATGGAACACGCGTCAACGAAAACCCGGTGGTCGCCGGTCGCCCAAAAACGCTTCGCGCCCATGACATCATCGACGTGGGTGGCTACCGGCTCACGATCGACCTCGGTGTCCCCGTGGCACAGACGATATCCGCCAGACTCACGACCGAATACGCGCGAAAGATGCTCGAGGAGCAGAGCACGGACGAACAACATTCCTTGGAAGCTCAGCTCGAGGCGGTCCAAAGCGGAGCCGACCAATCGGTCGAGCTCCTCCCGATACCAAAGGCGTCACCAACCGACCCGCCACCGCCAACCTCCACCCCGCCCCCCGCATCGCCGCCAGCGCGACAGCGAATGGGCACGAGCGAGCTGGTGGTTTACTCGCTAGCGGCGCTGCTTCTAGCCACAAGCGTCGCCATCACGTACTTCCTGACACGGCGCTAGGCGATGTCCTACGCGTTGCGCATGTAGATCAGCCGGAGGCCCTCGAGCGTCAGGAGCTCGTCCACCTCGTCGATCGTTTCGCTGTCTGGCTCGATGAGGGTCGCCAAGCCACCGGTGGCGATGACCGCAACCTCGGTCGCCATTTCGGATACGAGTCGTCGGACGAGGCCATCTACCAGGCCCACGTAGCCAAAGACGATACCGGCCTGCATAGAGTGAATGGTATTGCGCCCAATCGCACGTGGGGGGCGCGCGATTTCGCTTCTTGGAAGTTTGGCAGCTCTCGCAAACAAAGCGTTGGCGCTGATCTCCATCCCGGGAGCGATCGCGCCTCCCAAGTACTCGCCCTTGTCGGAAATACAGTCGAACGTCGTGGCTGTACCAAAGTCCACGACTATCGCTGCCTGCTGGACTCGTTCGTACGCCGCTACGGAGTTCACAATACGGTCGGCGCCAACCTCGCGGGGGTTCTCCGCGAGCACCGGCATACCGGTTTTTGTACCTGGGCCGACGATCATGATCTCGTGATCAAAGGCGCGATCCACAGCCTCGACGACGGTGTCGTTGAGCGACGGGACGACGGACGCCAATATGCTCGCACGAACAGCCGAGCGCTCGACGCCGGCAAGCTGCAACAAGTTCAGCAGTAGTACGTGATATTCATCGCTGGTCCGGCCTTTGGCAGTCTCGATGCGAAAGTCGTGGACCAGACGTTCCCCGTCGTACAGACCGAGCACCATGTTGGTATTGCCGACGTCGACGACGAGGAGCATTTACCGCGGCCGAAGAGACAAAGTGAGCTCGAGAAGATCGCCAAAAGTCTTGGGTCTCGGAAACTCGGGTTCATCGGTCGCGTACACGATCGGCTGACCTGTGGGCGCGACGCTCTGGGTCCGAATGGAATCGGGCCGAACCACCGGCGACGAGCCAGGAACTCGGGGACGCGCTGACGAGGGTGTCGGAGGCGCACTCGAGAAGGGCCCTGCTGGAGCACCTGACGTGGGGCCGCCTGATCGAGCACGCGGTTCCACCGACAGCGGCCTCTCGACTCGTGGTGGCTGCGACGAATAGCGCGTCGGGCTGTCGATCGTGGGCGACGTGTCCGGTTCGGGCAAGGGCGTGGCCGGCAGCTGGGCCGCGAAATCGCTCTGGCTCTGGATCGGCGGCTCCTCCAAGGCGACCGGCGAAGGCGTCGCTTGAGCCGCCTCGACCGCTGGCACCGCGCCTGAGGCCGTGCGGATCCGCTCGAGTACATCGGCAGCATGAGTGGTTCGCTCGCCGGGGCGCTTGGCACGCACCTTGTCGAGAAGAGACTTCAGCCGGTCTTCGCGGTTACTCATGACGCCCTCTTTGCTTCCAACATGCCCACAATCGCTGGCAGGTCGGCGCCGTCTTTGAACCAGCCCCACACCGTTTCAGCGACCTCGAAGTCTACCATGATGAACTTCGAGTCTCCCGTGGGCACACAAGAGACCTGCCGCTGCGAGATCTCGGAGAACATGCCACCCAAGAGCGCCGCGGCCCCGAGATCGTCTTCGTCGAGCTCGGGTTTGTCTCGAAGGGCGATGACAAGCGCCGCACCCCAGCGCTCAAAGGTCAGACGCCCCCAACCGAAAAGTGCTGTTACGGCCGATACATGGCCCAACACGGCATCGGGCGTAAGCACCGATGCAGGCCGATCGAGACCGCTCAATACATGATCTCCAAGCAACTCACCGAGCCTGCGGAGGGGGGTCAGATCACCGTCGCGGGCCGCCGCTGCCACCAATGAGGAAAGCACGGCCTCGCTCAACATGATGACGCGCTCACGCGTACGAGTACGGATGGTCCCCCCACCTAGATTGAACTCGTAGAAGCCGCCGGGATCGAAACGGCCGTCATGCATAGGTAACCTCCTCCATGGATGTAGAAGGTTTAGCTGGATCGTGTCAAATGGCACGGATGAAATCTACGGTCGTCGTTTTGGCCCTGGCGATCGCCCCGTCTGCTGCAGGCGCGCAGGCTGAGGGCGATCGACTGGGAGCCAACGGCATTGCGGAGGCGATCGTCGCGATGACCAGCCGGGTCTGGACCGGCCCGAGAACCCCCGCACCTGTGGACACACCGCGACCGGGCGATGCATCAATCACGATCCTTTCCCCGACTGCTCTGTTGGCGGTTCATGGCGGACCGGAAGTACCGCGCGAAACGATGGGCCACGCCATGGAGGCCCTCGAGCACGTTCGATCTCAGCTCGACACCATGGGTTGGCCATCCCCGCTGCCAGATGCCGATCTCGGCGGAGGTCCCGAGCTCGATCTGTATCTGACCCCAACCCGCCTCCCTGCAACCGCTCATTCCGATGGGATAGCCTGGTGGACCTATCTCGATCGTGCGACCGCGTTCGCAGTAGTCGATCCGGAAACCCCGGGCCGCGCGATCGCGGCTTGCGTGACAGCGGCGTATACCGAAATGCTTCTCCTCAGCATGGACCCGGCCGAAGCCCAAGCATGGCGACGGGCGACCGCCGCGTGGCTAACCTGGGTGCTGACCGGTTACTTCGGATGCGAAGACGCCGTCTTTGAACAACAGGCCGAGCCCTATCGCTCCTGGGTGAGAGGCGGGGCCGGAGACGGGGCAGGCGGTGCGCTCCTGCTGGCCTATCTCTCGGCGAGACACGACGATGGGGCATTGGAGTTCGTCCGCAACGCCTGGGAGCTGTCGAGTCAGCGCACTTGGGAGGGTGACGGCCTCCGGGCCGAGCCGGACCTGTGGGCGGCCATTGAGACTTCCGTCGAGCGAAGCGGCGACCGTCTCCTCGACAACATCGAAGAACTCGCTGTGCTGCGCTGGTTCGTTGGGCGAGAGAACGCCGAAAACGCCCTCGTCGCCTCGATCGACAGCGATGCCCAAGTGCCCGCGATGCGACATCTGAAGCGCCTCCCCACGCGCGCGAGTGCCACGATTGCACTGAGGCCATTTGGAAGCGCGTACTTGATTCTCGAGGGCTCCAGCTGGGCCCGAAGCGAGCGACTTCGTGCGTGGCTGAGGGGAGAGTATGGTGTGCGGTGGTCTTTTGTCGCCGTCCAACTCGACGAACACGGAGCAGAGCTCAGACGCATCGCCGCCGCACACACGGGCCCTACCCCAAGCGCTTACATTCCGATCGAGCTCGACAGTCGAGCGCAACAACTGCTGTTCGTGGTCACCAACCTGTCGAGTCGCCTGCCCGACGCGGACGAGCCAGATGTCAATCGGCGTTCATTCGAGCTGATCGTGGACCGCGACGAAGACTAGACGGCCCGCGGCCTCGGTTGGTCCCGCCCCACCGCCCCCACGCTATCGCCTAGCTGCGACTCCGTCGGCGACGTCGGCGACGGCGAGTGCGGGGTTCGGAATCGTAGAGCGCTTCACTTGGCTCACTAGCCCATGCCGGAAGGTCCTGTCCGCGGGCCATTCGATCGAGCGCAAACAGAGTTGCCGCGTCCGAGAAGTACTCGCGTCGCGCGATCGACTGAACGCGCCCGGCGCGAAGCCGGCGTTGCGCCATCGTGAGAAGCCGAATGCGATCCTTGAGCCTGCGCGGAAGGGAAAGGCGCAGGGAAAACTCCCGGATGAATTCTTCATAGGCGACAGGAACGTCAGACACCCCTTCGAGCGCTTCGTCGATCGACCCTTGGAGAAGGGCAGCCAGGAGAACGGCGTCGTTTGGAAGCCGGTCTTCTGCAGCCAACGCATCGACCGCCTTCAGGCGACCGAAGGTGAGCGCCGCTCCGTCGGGGTCGTCATCGAGAAACGACGCGACCTCGGGCAAGACCTCACTCAGGACACCCACATCCCACGCCAAGAAGACCGAGCGCTGGGCCGCACCACCACGGAGGAAGCGAAGCAGCTCTTCGAGCACACGCGGTGCAGCGGCGCGCCGCAGATCAGCACGGTATCGCACCATGGCGTCGTAGACCGCTGGATCGAGACCCATATCGAGGCGCGCGCTGAACTTGATCGCACGAAGGATCCGCACGGGGTCTTCACGAAACCGTACGTTTGGGTCGCCGATGGTGCGAAGGAGATGCTCTTCGAGATCGGCAACGCCGCCCACGAAGTCGATCACCTCCCCGCGCTCGAGGTCGTAGAAGAGCCCGTTGATCGTGAAGTCGCGGCGGATCGAGTCCTCGTGTGGCTCTCCAAACACGTTGTCGTTGGTGATCAGCAGGTCCGCGTCGTCACCATCGATGGCGGCGTTCCGCTCGGGGATCAAGCGGACGGGCTCGGGCCCCGCGCAGAGCGGTATCTTCTTCGCGATCTTTGGCTTGATGATCTCGTAGTGTTGTGACGGGTCACGACGAAAGGTGGCCACCTCGATGACCTTGCCACCCGAAAACAGCACATGAGCCAGACGAAAGCGTCGGCCAATCACGCGGCAGTTGCGAAAGAGATCTCGCACTTCGTACGGCCGCGCGCTGGTGGCGAGGTCGAAGTCTTTGGGCTTGCGACCGAGCATCAGGTCTCGCACACCACCACCCACGAGATACGCCGTGTGCCCATGCCGGTTGAGACGCCGAATGACTTTCGCTGCGTCAGCGTCGAGCAATCGACGCGGAATTGTATGGGCGTAGACGACGGGTTCAGGCGGCTCTGCATCGAGAGCATCTGGGTCGTCCGCCCGACGGAAGTCGGGATCTAGAACTCGGGTCATCAAATACCAGGAGCCAGGGAGGCCAAAGAAGTTAGTTATCGTCTTGTAGCAACAACCACGTCTTACGGCAACGTTCACGCGGTGCTAACGTCGTCCCCGAAAAAGGGATGGGGATAGGCCCCATTTCGTTCAAGATGAATCAGGAGCGCATACCTTGAATGAGCTCGAGCAGTTGGCCGGAAGCGTCATGGTCTGCGGCTTTTCGGGCGCCGACGCCCCTGCGGACCTCCACAAATGGTTGGCCGATGACTCGGTAGCGGGGTTGATCCTCTTCAAGCGCAACATCGATGAGGTGCAACAAGCTGCAACGCTGATCTCATCTTGCACCGAGACTCAAGACCCAGCACTCCCCGTCCTGGTTTGCGTCGATCAAGAAGGCGGTCGAGTCGCACGTTTTGGCGACCCTATCCTAACACTCCCCCCGATGCGCAGGTTGGGCGAAGCAGCCGACACAGAGCTCACCTGTGCCGCCGGCACGGTCCTCGCACGCCAACTTCGAGCGCTTGGAGTCAATCTGGACTTCGCCCCGGTGCTCGATGTCGATACCAACCCCCAAAATCCCGTCATCGGCGACAGGGCGTTTGGCAGCTCGCCACAAGTGGTCATCGAACATGCGTTGGCATTTGCTGACGGCCTCCGCATTGGCGGGGTCCTTTCGTGTGGCAAGCATTTCCCTGGGCATGGAGATACCGACGTCGATAGTCACCGAGCGCTACCAACCGTGCGACACGATCGCAAACGGCTCGAGCAGGTGGAGCTCGCTCCGTTTCTAGCCGCCGTCGGCCGACTGCCGGCAATCATGACGGCCCATGTCGTTTTCGAGGCACTGGACTCGGTCCCTACAACGCTTTCACGAAGGACGATCGTCGAGCTCCTCCGCGAGGACGTCGGCTACCAAGGAGCGGTGTTTACAGACGATTTGGAGATGAAAGCGGTGAGCGCGCTCTACTCGATCGAAGAGTCCGGCCTTCTCGCGATTGAGGCAGGTTGCGACATCTTGATGGTTTGCTCTGACATCGAAGCCGCCGCGAGGTTGCGGGAGTCCCTCGCCCGGGAGGCCGACCGATCCCAGCCGTTCCGCAAGCGGCTCGAGGACGCGCGAATGCGCGCAGACACCTTGCGCCGGCGCATCGTGGCGTTGCCGCCTCCCATCCCGCTCGAAAACGCGCTACATGACCCTGACGCTCTTGCTATTCAGGAGCGACTTCAGCGATTGGAATAAGTGCAGATCTACGGCGACACAAGCGATCTCAGCCCCTCGGAAACCAAAGCACTTCAGCGAATCTACCGAAGGCGCGTGCCGCTCGACCAGCTGACGAACCCGGAGCTCACCCGGTCCCTCGTGGGCGTCTCACATGCGACCGGCCGGCAAGTCGGGGTGCTGGTCGACCGCCGAGGCACCGTACATCACGTCATTCTTGGCGATGCGTCAAAGCTCATGTTGCCCGACGTCGGTCGACTTCGCGCTGGCGCCGGTCGGCTCCGTGGGCTGCGCTTGATCCACACACATCTGCGAAACGAGCCGCTCAGCCGCGACGATCTCGTCGACCTCACTCGTTTGCACCTCGACCTCATCGTGGCGATTTGCCTCGCCCCGGGCGAAGAGCGAGCCCTTTGCGTGTACTACGGACACAACTTCCCCGTGCCCGAGGGCTCGAATGAACCTCCGTTTCGAACGTTCGGCCCGATTCCCTACGCGAAGGCGCGAGAGAACCCAGCGGAAATCATCGCGACGCTCGAGCAGGAGTTCGCGCAGGCCGCCAAAGCAAGGGGGGTCGCTGCGAAGGACGGGCGCGCTATTCTCGTGCACGTATGCGACAAGCGGAGCGCGGGCCAAGCCGAAGACTCACTTCGCGAGCTCGAGGAGCTGGCTCGGACGGCGGGAGTCGAGGTCGCCGATCGGGTTCTGCAGGTGCGGGACCGCGTCGATCCCCGATATGCGCTCGGCCGCGGGAAGCTCGAAGACCTGGTGATCCGTGCCATGCAACTCGATGTCGAGACGCTGATATTCGATCGCGACCTTCGCCCTGCGCAATCCAACAACATCGCCCGTATGACCGATCTTAGAGTCGTCGACCGTACTCAATTGATACTCGACATCTTCGCCCAACATGCCCAGAGCCGAGACGGCAAGCTCCAAGTCGAGCTCGCGCAAATGCGGTACCTGCTCCCCCGCCTTGGCCAACGCGATGATGCGTTGTCACGTCTTACCGGTGGCATTGGCGGGCGCGGCCCCGGCGAAACGAAGCTCGAGGTTGGGCGTCGGCGCGCACGGGAGCGAATCACGCGTCTTCAATCTCAACTGAAGCTGCTTGCACGCCAGAGACGGCAGCAACGCGCGCGGCGCCAACGAACCGCTACGCCTACCGTCGCTGTCGTAGGCTACACGAACGCGGGCAAGAGCACGCTGCTCAACTCGCTCACCGGCAGCGACGTCGTCGCGGAAGACAAGCTGTTTGCCACTCTCGACACCCGATCCCGCAGCTTGCTACTGCCGTCAGGACGAAATGTAATCGTCACCGACACCGTCGGGTTCATTCGCGATCTTCCCAAAGACTTGTTGGCTGCGTTCCGGGCGACATTCGACGAAACTCAGGACGCAGATCTGTTGCTGCACGTCATCGACGCCTCCGATCCCTGCAGGAACGAGCATGTGGAGACGACCGAGGAGCTCCTCATCGACCTCGGCCTCGAACGGGTTCCACGAATCCTCGTCTTCAACAAATGCGACCGTCTCGAGTCACCCACAGCAATGATTCAGAACCGCGGCATCGCTATCAGCGCAATCGATCCCTCCTCTTTGGGCGCACTGCGGGCCGAAATCGACAGGCGTATTGCGACCTCGAACCCGATCGCAACGGCGTCCGAGCCTACTTCTTCACCACTGGCTTGATGCCAACCCTGCCGTCTTTGACGACGACCTTGAAATCAATGCGCTTGCCTTTGTGTTTGCGATCGAGCTTTGGAACCATTTTCCTCAGACTCTTGGCAACCGTCTCGTAGTCGACCTTGTCAGTGCGTTCGTTGTTGCGTCTCTTAGCGTCGACATAGCTTTCGTAGATCTGCCGCATACGAGCATCCCCGGGGCCTTTTGAGCGCGCGGTGATCGGCGGTGGTGCCCGTCGGTTCGGTGCACTCGCCGTTCTCGACTTCTCTGGTTTGGGTGTCGATGCACGCTGCTTGGGCTTGGGTCTGCCAAACGTCGCAGTCGCCGGTTGTGCGGGAGGTTGGGCAACAGGCTCTTTCTCCTGGATTAGCTCGTCCACGCGTTCACTTGCATCCTCGATGAGTTTGTCGACGTTCACGTCTTGACTAGGGTCGAGCTCGACCGGACGGCTGCTTCGCTTTCGTGCAACTGCGCGCTCCTCCCTCGCCGCTTCCCTGCGTTTCCGCGCCCGCAGGAGGTCACGACGGTAGGTGCCCTCTTCGATCTGACGCGCGATCCGTTTCCAGTATGTCTGGAGTGTCGTGTAGCGCTGGATGAGTGTTTGGAACCGGAAGCGGAGCGCCGTGTTGCGCGGCTGTGTCTTGCGCAGCTGGTGCAGCAGGCGATCGAATTGCTTTCGGGGTATCTGCGGCTCGATCCGCTCGATCCCCTGGAAGTACTGTTCGTAAAGATGCTTGATGCGCGAGAGTTGGATCTCGGCATCGGACAACACAATCTCGAACTCTTTCGGTGTCATGGTTTGGCCATCAAAGCGGCGTGATCTCCAAATTGTCGAACCAGACGTCCGATTGCCAGTTATTGAACCCGAAATGATCGTGTCCACGGCCCTCTAGCGGGTTTGGATCGCTCATTTTCAGCAGAACTGCGTCGTCGACCCATACCGAGAGCTCAGCACGAATACGCTCGATTCGGAAGTGATAGAGCCGTCCGACCTCGACTTTTGGGTGTCTGCCCTCGACGCGATCGGCGCCATGCTCGTCCATTCGGGCCAAGACGTTCCGCGAGTTGTTCCATCCACCGAAGATGATGACATAGCTCGTCGCCTTGTAGCTGTCGGTTTTCGCAAAGGAGATCCCGTCTCCAAAAACCTCTACCTTGATGTCCCCATCCCGGGTCTCGCTCCGAACGTCAAACTCGATCCGTAGGTCCCGCGGCAAGGTTCGGAGGAGCCAAAGCGGATGATTGCGTGCTCCCCGCACATGAAGCTCACCCCCCTCGATGCGCCAGTTGCCACCCGTCTTGTTCCAATCCGTCCCTAGCTGGGATCGCTCAAACCGATCGACGTATCCCGACCCGACGCCCGGATCCCCCTGAGGCGTGCAACCCACCAACCCAAGCGTACAGATGATCACCAAAAACAGCGACGCGGACACGGACGCTGGCGCTGGCGCTGGCGCTGGCACCGTCACTGACACTGGCACTGACGCTGGCCCTGGCACTGACGCTGACACTGACACTGGCACTGACGCTGACACTGACGCTGACGCGGACAAGCCTCCTCCTTCACGGATCGGTGCACCCGTCTTCGTCTTCGTCTCTCCCCTCTAGTGCTTCCTCGTTGGGGCATCGGTCATCGGCGTCTGGGACGAAATCGTTGTCGTTGTCGGGATCCATGCAT
>CAJHXN010000101.1_pt1 | contig 25426 bp, 33 predicted proteins | sample 9198401 | NCBI WGS metagenome assembly CAJHXN01 (sample SAMEA7708334, study PRJEB35096) | sediment metagenome | biome: marine neritic benthic zone biome [ENVO:01000025]; feature: sediment [ENVO:00002007]; material: shallow marine sediment [ENVO:03000034] sea grass bed [ENVO_01000059] ... | reverse complement strand
GACGCAGTGCCAGCGCTCACCGCAGAGGTGAAAAAGCTCTGAGGATTTGGCGCCTCCGGCCGACCTGTGCACAATTCGTAGATGGCCTCAGGTTTGGTCGCCCTTTTGGGGGCTGGCGTACTGATCGCGAGCTTGTGGGTCCTCGCGCGGCGACGGCGACAGGCTCTACGGGCGCCCGTGATGACCGACTCCGCCGCGGGCCTCACCAGCCAACCTCCGCCGATGCCGGAGAAGGCCACGGTGGAAACCTCCGTTGCCGTGAGGAGCTGCCCCGTCTGCATGACCGAGTACCCCCCACGAAACCGGTTTTGTGTGAGGGACGGCGCCGAGCTGACCGATGGGCCGCCGCCAGGGCCATTTTCCCAGGGAATGATCTGCCCGACATGTCGCCGGGCCTACCCGCACGACGCCAGCTTCTGTCCTGAGGACTCCGATGAGCTGGTGCCCTACGGGTTGTATGGCGCAGCGAGCTCGACGCGCCCCCTCGCGAAGCCCGATTCGAGGAAAATCTGCCCAGAATGCGGCGAGCGACACACCTCCACGCACACGTTTTGTGGTCGGGACGGGGCCGAGCTGGTGGTGGTCAACTGACAAATCACCCAAGGAAACGCTCGGGCGCGGGTCCAACCAAGTGGGGAGGTGATTCGTGGACTTCTTGCTTGGGCACCAATGGGACCGCTATGATCGCGGTCCTAAAGGGGAATCTTCGATCCGGGGGGCAGCAGCCGAGACCCCGGGAGGAGACGGGGGCGACAGATGAAGATCGTTTGCGATAGTTGCGGGGCCAAATACTCCATCGCCGACGAGAAGGTGGCGGGGAAGATCTTCAAGATCCGATGCAAGAAATGCTCATCGGTTCTAGAAGTCCGAGGCGACCAAGCCGCCACCCAGGCACTCGGTGGCGCCGAACACGCGCACGAACCCACCATAGACGGTGGCTGGTATGTCGTCGTCGACGGCGAGCAGCGCGGGCCGTTACCGCCGATCGAGCTTAGCCAATTGTTTGCCAAGGGCATGGTGGCCCTTGACTCGTACGTTTGGAAAGAGGGGTTCGACGATTGGCAGTTGGCAAGCGATGTACCTGAACTGGTGCAGATCCTCGGCGGCGTGGGCTCCCGACCAAGCGACACCGATGAGCTCGCGAAGGACGCAACCAAGTCGATCGGCGCAGGCGGCGACCTCTTCAGCGACTCCAATGGCCGCGAGCCAACCGGCGAAGTCGAAACCCACGGTGACGAGTTCACCGGATTCGATGAAAGCCCTGCGGGCGTTGACAGTCCTGCCGAAGCTCCGATTGCGGCTGCGCAAGAAGGCGACCCAGGATTCGTCGGCAGCACGGGCGGTGCACCCGCCGCTCAGGCCCTGGCCGGAGCGCCCGCCCGTATGACGGGCCAGCGCAACGAGAACTCGGTGCTCTTTTCCTTGAGCAATCTCCAACAGCTCGCGTCTCGCGGTGGTTCAGGCGTCGAAGGCGCGTCCGAACCGGCGCCTGCCCAACCGGCGGCTAGCTCGCCTGCCACTGCCGATGGGTCGGGCTTGATCGACATCCGCGCGCTCGCGAAATCCACCACGCCCGGGACCAAAACGGCGCCCTCGCAGGCCGTGGACGACCTCCTCGCCATAGGGACCAGCCCGGGCGCCGGAACGCTCGGAGGACCACTACTTGGACCCGTACCGATGGAAAGCTCGGAGGGCAATCGTTGGCTCTGGATCGCGGGGGTGGCCATTGCCATGATCGCGATCGTGGGCACGGGGGTTGCGGTCGGGATGGCCCTCGGCGGCTCGGAAGACGATGGCCTCGAGGTGGCGGGCCAAGCCCCAACGGAGGCGGTCCCTGGCTCAGGCGCGCTTGCGGCGGCGAACCAGGTCCCGGACCCGGGTTCCGACGCGACGGCCGCGATCGGAACACCTGAACCGCAAGAAGCGGCAGCGTTCGAAGAGCCCGCGGAGGAACCGCTCGAGGCCCCCGAGTTCGAAGAGCCAGTAGCCCAGAAGCCCACCACGTCTACACGACAGAAGGCGCCCACGACGAGGCGCCCCCCCCGAACGAAAACCGCGACGACAACGCCGACCAGCGCAAAACCGGCACCGCCCAAGAAGCGAAGCAGCGGCAACCTCGACGCCTTGATGGACGAAGTCGTCGGCGGGTCGTCGTCGAGCCCGAAGAAGGCGTCGACTACGAAATCCTCCCGCTCTAGCGGCTCGAGCCTCCCCGAGGCGCCATCGCGCGGCGACGTCAAGAAAGCCCTTCAGGGGGTGAGCGGCAGCGTGAAGGGCTGCAAGCAGGGCTCGGGCGGCACCGCGACCGTCGACGTGACGTTCTCGGGCAGCACCGGTCGGGTCAGCCGAGCCAAAGTCACGAGTGGGCCATTCAAGGGGACGCCGGTTGGCGCATGCGTGGAAAAAGCCGTGAAGCGCGCAAGGGTGCCGCGCTTCAAACAGTCTGTCTTCAAAGTGAAGTTCCCCTACCGCATCTAGGCATGCCCGCGGGCGACACCCTGCTCACTTCAGGTTCTCGAGGAATCTCACGCCGGTCGCCACTCCGAAGCCAGTGCCACCCTTGGGTAGCCGGCCGTGGGCGCTCTCGACGAACGCAGGACCCGCGATATCGAGATGCATCCACTTCATGTCCTCGGTGAACGCTTCTAGAAAAAGCGCGGCTGTGATCGAGCCGCCGTAGCGCCCGCCGATGTGTTTGAGATCGGCGATCGGGCTCTTGAGTGTCGACTTGAGCTCCTCGTCGAGGGGCATCCGCCAAAATGCCTCGCCTTCACTTTCGGCGGCAGCAAGATATCTCTTGGCGAGATTGTCGTGGTCGGTATAGAGCGCGGCGCGCCACGGACCAAGCGCCACCATGCATGCACCTGTGAGCGTTGCGTGATCGATCATGACATCCGGCTTGAGCTTGCGCGCGGTCCACGTCAGCACATCGGCGAGCACCAACCTGCCTTCCGCGTCGGTGTTGATGACTTCAACCGTCTTACCCTGAAGGGACTTGTAGATATCCCCGGGTCGATAGGCTTGCGCGCCGGTCATGTTCTCGGTCGATCCAACGACAGCATGAACCTCGACGGGAAGCTTGAGTCGAGCCGCCGCGAACACGATCCCAAGCGTTGCCGCAGCACCGGCCATGTCGCACTTCATGTCGATCATGGACCCAGCTGGCTTGATGCATAGCCCGCCCGCATCGAACGTGAGGCCTTTGCCGACGAAGGCCACCTTCTTCTTGGCACCTCGGGGTTTGTATGTGACGTGAATCACTCGCGGCTCGATCGCACTCCCGGCATTGACCGCGAGCAGCAGATTCATCCCCTCTTTCTTGATGCGGGCTTTGGTCCAAACGCTACAGGTCAAACCGAGCTTGCGCGATTCAGTCGATGCAGCGCGCGCCAACGTGATCGGGTTCAAGTCGTTTGGAGGCCGGTTGACCAAGTCGCGGGCGAAGTTGACGCTCTCCGCGAGCGAGCGCCCGGCCTTGATCGCGGCCGAAAGCCCCCGAATAGCTTTGGGGGCGTTGAGAATGACAGCGCTCGTCAATCCACGCGACGACGCTTTGTCGCTCTTATATTCGGTATAGCGATAGGCTCCTGCGACCAGGCCTTGGGACGCAGCACGAACGGATTCCGCGGTGACCTTCGGAAGCTCGACCGCGGCGGTCTTTTGCGCACGCGCGGCCGATGCAAGCGCGTGTCCGAGGCTCCATGCGACCTTCTGTGCGTCGGTTTCCTCGCCGATCCCCACCAGCAGCAACCATCGTCCCTTGGCGCTGCCGGGGGCAGCGACTTTGAGCTTTTGGGCGGCCTTTCCTTCGAAACGCTCGTCGACGACAAGAGGCTTGATGCTTCCCTTGCCAGAGACTGCTTCGATCCGAGCGATCGCTTTGTTGAACTTCGTCTTGGCGGAAGGGATGGCCACGGCAACGATGTCTGCAGTGGATTTGTCCCAAGATGTGGCGGCAAGTGTAATCTTCATCGGTCTCCTCTATCGGGCTCGCGGATACTGACAGGAAGATCGAGACGCAACAAACCAAAGATCGATGTGTTCCCGTTGGCGGACGCCGGCGGATGGCGCCAAGCCCGCCGACACCGCGCTCGTAGGTGTGCGAGATCACGTCGTTGGACGTTGGCATCCCTCGTGCACTGAGGTCCCACACACAGAAGAGGAGGATCCATGCTCGAAGACCAAAGCCAACGCGGCGTGAAGCTCGCCTACACCATCGTCGAACGAGACAAAGACGGAAGGAAATTCTGGGTGCGCGTAGGCGCCGCCTTCGTCAATCGAGACGGGAGCTTGAATGTCAGGCTCGATGCCATGCCGGTCAATGGCCAGCTGCACATTCGAGACTACCAACCGCCAGAGAACCGTGACGGCACGCCGAGGGGGCGGGCGGCGTGATTCGTGGGGTGATCGCCCTCGCAATCCTGCTGGGTTCCTTGCAGGCAGCACATACCATGGCCGCAGGCACTTCGGCGGGCCCCGCACCTCCGCCAGCCCCGGTGGCTTCCGAGGATGCCCGGATCAACATCAACACTGCCGACCCGGAGGAGCTCGCACGGCTTCCGGGGATCGGCCCAACGCGAGCGAAGGCAATCGTCGCGGCGCGCAGCAAGCGACGCTTTCGGCGGATCGAAGACATTCTGCGCGTGCCAGGCATTGGCCGAAAAACCTTCGGACGGATACGCAATTCAATCCGAGTGCAATAGAGAAGGCGGTCTCGAATAGCTTGTGCGGAGTGATGCTAGGCTGGGCGTATGAGCGCGTCGACCGAGGTTCGCGAAGCCGTGGAGGGCGACCGAGAGACCCTCCGCGGTTTTCATGAGAGTCTTTACCGATCACACCGCGACGAAGTAGTCCCCGCGGACGTCGTGTCATTGATCGAGTACCGCGACTATGCGCAAGTGGTTGAAGACGACGTCAAAGCCCTTCTCGCGGACCGAAATAGCCATATCTTCATTGCGGAGTCGGGGGGGGTGGCGGTCGGCTACATCACTGGCCGTACGCTGGTGGAGCCACACCGAGTGCTCGCTCACCGAGGCGTTGTGGAGGACTGGTATGTGGACCAGGGACACAGGGGGCAAGGGATCGGCGCCGCGCTCCTGAGGACGATCGAAGAACGATTCCGTTCGGTCGGGTGCGAGGTGATCGAGTCCGGGACTTGGTCTTCCAATGAGGGGGCCCGAAGAGCACATGCCTCACTGGGTTTCCACGAGATCCGAGTCGTCTACCGAAAACGCCTGTAGCCGCAGTGGCGCTGGCACGGACGCTGGCACTGTCGTTACTAATGAACCGTGGGACGGAGGGGGAGCGTCTCCACGATTTTCGCTTCCTCTTCGAGCAGCTCGTTCAGGCGGGTTTGCACGGTGTTGGCAGGGAAGTATTCGCGGGCAAGACGGACGAAGATCCCATGGTGACGGGCCTCGGAGCGCGTGATGTCGCGATAGAAGTCCTTGAGCGGTCCTGGCTCGAGGGCCTCGGAGACCAAGCCGAAACGCTCGCATCCGCGTGCTTCGACTACCCCCAACACCAAAAGTCGATCGAGGAAATACTGTTCGGGGCCGCGCTTGATCAGTCGCATCAGCGCGCCCACGTAGGGGTCTTTCTCATCGGGCCGTGTGGCGAGCCCACGGTCCAAGATGATCGCCATCACACGGGCAAAATGGTCGAGCTCTTCTTGTGCAAACGGAATGAGCTCTCGAACCAAAACCACGCGGTCCGCGTAGTGCGACACGAGCTTCAATGCAGTTGCAGAAGCTTTTCGCTCGCATGCCGCGTGATCGACCAAGAAGGCGTCGAAGTCGGCGAGCACTACGTCGATCCAAGCGGGGTCGGTTGGTCTGCGGAGGCGCAACATGTCACCCGCGAAGCGCGTCTAGAATCGGTTCGATCGCGTCCCGCCGAAGCTTGAGTCCTACGCGATTTGCGATCACTACCGAACTGATGTCGGCTATTGGTTCGAGCGTTACCAGGCCATTCTGCCTCAATGTTTCGCCCGACTCTACGAGGTCTACGATCACATCAGCAAGACCCGTGAGCGGCGCGAGCTCCACAGAACCCTGACAAAAGATCAGCTCGATCGGAATCCCCCTGGAACGAAAGTGCTGCTCGGCGATGTGGGGGAACTTGGTGGCAACGCGCAGAGGACGCTCGCCTCGTCCGGTGATCGGTTCGTTGGGCAAGCCACAGACCATCATGCGACATCGACCGATCTCCAGATCCACCGGCGCGAAGACATCATAGTTGCGCTCCATCAAGACATCTCGCCCAACTACACCAAGATCGGCAACCCCGTACTCCACGTAAGTCGGAACGTCGTCGGGCTTGAGCAGCAGAAAAATCAGCCCAGCGGCCTTGTCCTCACGGACGAGCTTGCGGCTCTTGGCCGTGAGCGCTCCCGTGGGAATCCCGGCCTTGGCGAACCGCGCACCCAACTGGTCGAGAACGCGGCCCTTTGGGACCGCGATGACTACGGAATCTCGGTTTCGTTTACGCATTGCCGGGGATTCGTTCGATGGTTGCACCCAGGGGGGCCAGCTTCTTTTCGATCTGCTCATAGCCCCGATCGAGATGGTACACCCGCCGAACGCTGGTCGTTCCCTCGGCAATCAGCCCGGCGATGACGAGTGAAGCGCTCGCGCGGAGGTCCGTCGCCATGACTTCGGCCCCCTCGAGCCGATTGACGCCGTGAACCGTCGCGGTTCGCCCGTTGACCTGGATGTCCGCGCCCATGCGGTTCAGCTCAGAGACATGCATGAACCGGTTCTCGAACACGGTTTCGGTGATACGACTGGTGCCCTCGGCCAAAGACAAAAGAACCATGAACTGCGCCTGCATGTCGGTCGGAAACCCGGGGTGCGGCCGCGTGATGATGTCGGTTGGATAGATCGGACGCGCGCCAACGACGCGAATTCCATGGCCCTCCCGCTCTACCGTGGCGCCGATCTCACGGAGCTTGTCAATCACGGCCTCGAGGGGCTCGAACCCTATGCCCTCGAGGAGCAGGTTGCCCGCGGTTGCAGCTGCAGCGGCCATGAAGGTCCCAGCCTCGATTCGATCAGGAATGATCGCGTGGTCGACCGCGTGGAGCGCCTCTACACCTTCAATGGCGATCACCGAGGTCCCCGCTCCGTCGATACGCGCCCCCATTTTGTTCAACACGCAAGCGAGCTCCTCCACCTCGGGCTCGCGCGCGACATTGGTGATCGTCGTACGCCCCTTGGCGAGAACGGCCGCACACATGAGGTTTTCGGTACCGGTGTGAGTCGGGAAGTCGAGCGCAATGTCGGAACCTCGAAGTCGTCCCCCCGGGACTGTGACCTCCACATAGCCGTGCTTCAGCTCGACTTCCGCTCCCATCGCGGCGAGACCCTTGAGGTGCTGGTCGATCGGACGAGCGCCGATCGCGCAACCACCGGGAAGCGAAACGATCGCACGACCGCAGCGGGCGACCAGCGGTCCGAGCACGAGCACCGAGGCCCGCATCTGCTTGACCAGATCGTACGGCGCGGTGGGATCGAGCGGCCCCGAGAGATTCACCTCGACCCGGCCGTTTTGGTAGCTTGGCTCCGCACCCAAACGCCCCAGCAGTTTCGTCATCGTATGCACATCACGCAGGTTCGGTACGTTGCGAAAGACGTGCTCGCCGTCGGCAAGCAATGCAGCCGCAAGGATCGGCAGCGCGGCATTCTTGGCACCGCTGATCTGCACATTCCCGGCAAGGGTTTCGCCGCCTACGATTCGGATGTTCTCCACGCCGCCCCTGTTACCCTGCGCCCGGCCTGCGAGCAACCAAGGTACGTCTCAGAAACGAAGCTCAGGCCAAGAGCATTCCAAAGACAAACGCGACGAGCCCCAACGCCGCCCAAGAGAGAGGTCCCCGCGCTGTGGCCCATTGGAGTCGTCCGGTCTGGTCGAAACCCCGCGATGCGATGAACACGAGGCCGCCGATCCACATCGCAAAGCCGACGAATAGAAGGGTCGCCCACAACGGGTCTGGCGAGGCCCCTTTTTCGAAGAGCATCCTATGCTCAGCCGCAAGGCCCGCCGCCTCGGCGCCAACGTCGGTCCCAGCACGCTGGTGAGCCCCTACGAGACGCGCGATCTCGTCTATCGCCTCCTCGCGCGTCGGATTCCTGGTGCTGTAGAGGAAACGCGTTGCGGCCGAGCTGCCTGCGATCGACCGCCAGGCCAAAAGCGCATCATCGATGCGCTGGTCATCCTCGAGCGCCTTGGCCACGCTTCGAAGCGCCCTGGCAGCGCGCGCAGGATAAGGATTGAGCGGAAATGTCCAACGCATCGCACGTCGGTAGTGTTCGAGCGCCCGCATCATGTCGCCGCTTTCTTCGTAGCGGTTGGCGGTGTTGAGCTCCGAGCGCGATTCGGAGATCGTGCGGGCAGCCACTAACACGAAGAGGACAGCAACGAGGAGGGCGCCAAAGGCTCTAGGGTGCCCCCGAAGCCACTTCACAAGAAGTCCCTTCGACGAAAGACGAGCGCTGCGAAGAAGAGGGTAACCGCAGCATACAGCAATGCATATCCCATCGACGTCGCCACATAAGCGAGCGGCGCGCCTTGCTCTGCAGCGTAAGTCACGAGCGCAGTGCGCCCAGGAACGAACAAATTGAAGTTCGGAACGACTTCAGCGAGCCAACCAAGTACAGTCTTGACGCCGGGGCTCAACACGCGGCTCTTCATGGCGACCATGTCATGCGCCGCTCGGCCAACGAGCCAGACCCCGAACGTGAATGCTCCGGTCAAAAACGGCGTCGAAAATGATGAAAAGAGCAGCGCCACCGCGGTGAGGATCATCACCTCTCCTAGGTTCAGAACGAGCGACGCCAGCAGCCGGAACAACTCGACGTCAACGGTCGAGCAGATCCACGCACAAGCGCCAAGCGCGAGCACCGACCAAACCGGCACCACCGTCGTGCGGTCCTTCGCGACAAGAAGCCCAATACCCAACATGAGGACGAGCACAGCGGGCACGGTCACGACGAGCACGGTGGATGCCCCAGCTTGGATCGCGGTGACCAAGAGCTGAAGCGCGCCCATGATGGCAATGAAGACGGCGCACGTCATGACGATGCCAAAGTACTTCCCCAACAGGAACTCGTAGCGCGCGATCGGTTTGGGAAGGATGACGTAAAGCGTCTTGCGCTCAATCTCCTTGTACAGAAGTGACGACCCCAGAAAGATAGCGACCACCACGGAGAACAGAGAGATCGATGCCAGCCCGAGGTCGGTCACTACCCGCATTTGCTGGTCAAGAGAAAGCTCCCCGAGCGCGAGTGTCAGTGCGAGAAGGCCGGCTGCAAGTACGATTACTCCAAGGAGGATGCGGTCTCTGACCGCTTCACGATACGTGTTGAGCGCAATCGCGTAGACTCGCGGGATGCTCATTGGGTCGGGCTTCCATCCGCAGTGGCCGCCGGAGGCGATGAGCTCATCCAATAGGCTCGCCCCGTCGCGAAATGGCTCAGGACGTTGATCGCCATCAACAACATCATTGCAGAAAGTAAGGTACAACCGACTTCGAGCAATCGTGAACTTTCGGGCCCCTCCGCAAAGCCCAAAGCCCGAAACGAGGCGGCGATGCCCTGCGATAGGTAGAGACCGAGAGCGGCTAGCCCCACGAGGTAGAGGCCAAGAACAGCTGGCATGGAGAGAAACCCGCGGAGGAGCTCATAATGACTCAGCGATGCAGGGCCGACCGACATGAACATGAACCACTCGAGGCCGAGATGGCCGACCGCGAGACCCCACGCGAGAACGCCGGCCCACCGCTGAAGTCGTCGACAACCCACCGACCGGTACGGCCCCGGCCCTTCGGGCGCGTCCCGCCGAAGTGCGGCCCACCCTCGTAGGTAGGCCAGCAAGAAGACGATAACCACCGCGGTGCAAGCTGCTTGGGAGAGCCAACTCACCGGCGACGCGGCGGCAAATGCGCTTCCGCCTTGGAGTGCCGGCCACAGATGTGCCACCTCGTACGCGAAAAGCGCCGTGATCGGCCAAACGGTCAATGCGAGATGACTTCGATGCCGAGGCACGGGTACTACCTACCGCTCCGCTCTCCGGGTGGTCAATTTACTTCTTGAGCTCGGTCACGCCGCTGCCGCCATTGGGATCTCGCTTGAGACCGAGAAGAGTGAGTGGCTCCTCCGACAACTCCAGGCGAATCTTCTGACCGATCGCCACGGAATGCACTTTCTGGGTGCCGTCCAGAAAAATACGCCCCTTGGTCATTCGGCTTGTGATCTTGAGATCGTCCCCCCGACTCAACAGCCCCTTCACGATATGATACTTGTTGGCGACACCTCGGTAGGGCTCGCGAACGACGAACTGGATCTTTTGAGACCCGATGGGAAGCACTTTTCCGCCGGCCGATCGAATGGCGGCCGTCGAGCCTGCCGCCGGGCCTACCCACACACCGCTCGACATCTGGCGCTCTTGCTCGCCGCCATGTTCGAGGACATAGCGTGACGTCGCGGCAGGGCTTTCGTGGCAGTAGAGGGCATCGTTGAGAACGCGGGTCGAAATGACCCGGTCGTCGAGGTCTACGCGCATCCGGCAAAGGCGATGGGCTTTGAGGCGTCCCTCTAGTGCTGCCGCAAGCACGGCATCGACATCTTGGCTATCGCCTGCGCAGAAGTATCCGACGCTGGTATCTGGCGCACTGTTGATCGCAAGCATTGGCGTGTCGGCTCCTGCCAAATGAGATGCCCAAAGGAGAGTGCCGTCCCCCCCGAGGGTGACGATTAGATCCCACGGCTCCTCGGGCATCGGCTCTGGGCGGTATCGAAGGATCGCCCGCGCACCCAGCTCGCGAAGTGCCTTCTTGGCCCGTCTGAGCGTTTCTTGATGAACCTCGTGCTCGCGGAGAAGTCCCTCCACCGAAACATCGTGGCTCTCGATGAGCTCTTGGAGTCGCTCCTGGTCGCGGCCCGCGTACCTCTGGTACGTGCTCTTTTTGTATACGACGAGGACTCGGGGGCGCATTCGTTGCTTTCAGCTGCGTCCGCGGGTGCCCGTGCCTAACTCGAGGGGATTCTCTTGGCGTCCGCCAGGAACCGTTCAAGCCCGATATCGGTGAGCGGATGTTTGACGAGTTGGAGGATGACTTTGTAGGGAATCGTCGCGACGTCGGCGCCGATGAGCGATGCTTGGACGACGTGCACAGGGTGACGGACGCTCGCCGCCAAGACGCGCGTCTCGAGTCCGTAGTTCCGATAGATAGTGACGAGCTGCTCGACCACCTCCATCCCGTTTCCACTGATGTCGTCGATCCGCCCGACGAATGGGCTGATGAAGGTGGCGCCCGCTTTGGCGGCCAACAGCCCTTGGGTCGGGCTGAAACAAAGAGTGACGTTCGTGCGAATCCCTTCGTCGGTTAGGGTACGCACTGCTTTGAGCCCTTCTGCTATCAAAGGCACCTTGACCACGATGTTGTCGTGCATCTTGGCGAGCTCACGGGCTTCGCCGAGGATTCCATCGTAGTCGGTCGACACGACTTCCGCGCTGATCGGCCCATCGACTACTTCACAAATATCGACAAGCACGTCCTTGAATGGCCGCCCCGTTTTCGCCACGAGCGACGGGTTCGTCGTCACCCCGTCGACGACGCCCATGGCAGCGGCATCGCGGATCTCTTCGATGTCTGCCGAGTCGATGAAGATCTGCATGGCCCAAGTAAAGAGCCGTGGGCAGGCGGGGTCAAGCAGAGTGTCGGCTTGCCGATAAACCGCTTGATCAGTCGACGGTTTCGACCTCGAACTCGACCTCCGCGGGTGCTTTCGGCGCAGCGTCAGGCGCCGGTGTCTGGCTGCAAACCACCAGGGTCGCAACGACGGCCGCGATGAGCCACAATACGATGCCCGAAGGGGTCCATTTGGTATGCACGCGCACGATTCAGCTCCGCTCCGATCTTTTGCATCCGGATTGAAGATCGGGCAACTCGGAACGTCCAAAGGCCATGCCTAGATTTCTGCTAGTTTTCGTCCTCTTCACCGCCTGGAACGTCCCGGCAGTCGCCGAGAGCCGAACCGAACGAGTCGACGCCTCGCGAGCGCGACTAGGCACGTTCAGCGAGCGCGAAAGAACGCTGCTCGCCCCCTATCTCGATAGGGGCCCCGTTGTTCTCACCGAGTTTCGGAACCGTCAGACCGACCTTCCGGCGGTCATCTACGCGGCACGAGTCGAGGCGCCCGCAAGGACCGTCGCTGGCGTAATCGCGCACCCGCAAGAGTATCCGAGCTTCATGCAGGCGCTGGAGTCGGTGAGTGTCAAGTCGGTGCGCGGTAACATGATGGCGTTCGACTGGAGCTGGGGCGTGACGTTGTTCTCTATGACAGGTCACAATGTACTGACCTCGTATCCAGCTGACCCAGCGCGAGGGTATCGTTACGACATCCGGACGACGGGCGGCGAGCTCGGCATTGGCCGTGTGGTTTGGCGCATCTACCCAGATGGTACGGAGCGATCACTAGTTGTGTTTTCGTCACGGCTCGATATGCGCAACGCAAACTACATCACGCGACAGTTGGCGTCCGAGGGGAACGCAGTTAACCGAACGATCAACGTGGCCGTCGCCGCGGTCACCTTACTCGACATCAAGGCTGAGGCCGAACGACGCGCCGGGTCCATCACGAAAAAGGCCAAGCGCAAGCCACTTACGCGACCCAAGGTCGACATGTCCGCTCTGTCGGGGATGCTTCGCAGAGGCGACCTGGTGCTGATGGACCTCGATGGCGACACCCTCCAGCAAGTCGCAGTCGTGGGACGAGCGGGCGCGAGCATCGGTCGAGTTCGCGGGGTAATGCTCGATCCCGAGGTGTTTGGCGAATCGATGCTCCACGGAAGCTGCGCCGAGGTCGTCGAGGAAAGCGCGAAGGGCGTCCGCTTCAAGTGGGAAATTCCGATCCCTTTACTTCATGTCGGCGGCGAAATGATCCTACGACCAAGTCCGACCGTCGTTGCGATCGATGGCATTTCGGGCACGCTGTCGAAGGGACGGTGGCGCTTCGATACCCACCGCTATCCGGGCGGCGAGGCTGGCGTCATCGCTTGGGCAAGCTTCGACCCGGCTGATTCACCCAAGCTCATTCGCAAGCTGATCGCCGGCAATACCCAGTTCTCGCATGGATTCGTGGCTGCGACTCAGTTGGCTGTGATGCGATCACTGAGAACGCGAGTACGCCGACTGCGGCGCTAACCGCCACCTGCACCGCTAGTACCGCCCGTGCCACCCATGCCCCCGGTGCCGCCGACGCCGCCTACGCCACTCGCGCCACCTATGCCGCCCACGCCGGAGGTGCCACCTGTTCCGCCCGAGCCACTGACGCCGCCGGTCGCGTGGGAGCCGTCGGCACCGCCCGCACTCGCATCGGCCAACAGGGACCGATCGAAGTCGACGGCCAACTGGCATCCCAGCAACCCCGCACACAGCACGAAGCCAACCAGGAGCACACTCAAACGGCACTTCGGGTCAGAATCGGAATGTCGCAGCTGCACCCGACCCTCGTGTTTCAAAGCGAAGCCGGGCGCTGGCACGTTCTCGTCGCTTTTTCTTGTTCTTGGTTGTCAGGAACACCGTCAGCGCGGTGATAGCGGAAACAGCGGCGATGCCAAAGGATACATCTGCAAACAACGCCAGCCTCTCGCCTTTGTCGGCCACCGCAAGCGTCGGATCATTGCGGTAGTCCTGCTCTTTCTTGAATGCGGTAAACCCGAGCACGGTACCCGTCAAAAGAGAGGCAGCAGCTATTCCGGACAGGGCCCACACGGCTCGTCGCGCCATCTTCTCCTCGCGCTGGAAGTCGTTCGTCGGCTCGGTTTCTTCAGCCACCACCTCACTATCGGGCTCCGCGTTGAAGGTGAGCTCTTTTTGCTCGCCAAATCCGACTTGAATGCTTTTCTCCCCCACCTGCTGGCCATTGCCAACGACGATTAGTGTGTGTGCTCCCGGTTCGAGCTCGATCTTCGCCGGAGTCCTCTCGGCGATGGGCTTTCCATCGACGAGGATCGCGTGGCCCTCTTCGTCAGAGCGCACGATGATCGTCGCTGGGGTCTCGAGGAGGGTCGCGATTCGCGCCTCTACCGAGAGCCTATCCGGCGCATCGGGATTTTCTGTGAGGTACTGTTCGAGCAAGTCGACGGTACCCGGTTCATCCCCGCGACGTTGGCGTGTGTCTGCGATGGCGATCAAGAGCACCGGATTGGGGCTCAACGCGTTGGAACGCGCCCAGGCACGCTCGGCGCCCTCGTAGCGCTCGGCGTCGAACAGGCGCACGCCCAGTTCGTACGCATTTTGAGCCGTCATCGTCGGGCTTTCGAGAAGGGCGCCGAGGCTTTCGTCCGATGGGAGTGAGCTGCCCTCAGCATCTGCGGGAGCCTGTGCTTGCGCCCCTGCGGCAAGACAAAGGATCGTTAGAGCCAACCAAACCGGCTTCATTGGGCCGGCGCACCTCCGCCCCCAGCACTGCCACCCATACCGGCCTGACCGCCGGCTCCGCTAGTTCCGCCCGCTCCTCCAGCGCCACTCGTGCCACCCGCACCGCCAACGCCGCCCTCACCTCCCGCGCCGCCAGTACCGCCAGTACCGCCCGTCCCACTGGAGTCCTGTCGGAGCTCGTCGCAGACCATGGAGGTCTCGCACGAGCCTTGGTTGAACTGGCTTCCGATGTGACAGCAGATCAAGTCGCTATCGCACTCGTTGTTTTGAAAACAGGTTGTACCGACGCCCCCGACGCAGCCCGCGAACGACGAGCCGATGAGCGGCAGGAGACAAATACAAGCAAAACCAAGGTGAGATGAAACGATGTGGCGCATGAGCGCGGCGAGCATAGCTCAGAGGTGTACAGGTGGCCATGGTTCCGGCTCGATCGAAAGGCTGCCCCCGCTACACTCCGGCCCCCATGTCGGAACGGGAAAATCAGGGGGCACAGCCCCGTGCAGGCCGATGCGCGATCATCGGGCGGCCCAACGTCGGAAAGTCTACCCTTCTGAACGCCCTTCTCGGCCAGAAATTGGTGATCGCGACGCCGCGACCAGGCACGACCCGCTCTTGCGTGCTCGGTGTCTATGCATCGGATGATCCGCCCACCCAGATCGCTTTCGTCGATACCCCGGGGTTGGAAAGACCCAAAGGCGCACTCGGTCGTGTGCTCGGCGACAGTGCGAGACGGGGCTTGACCGACTCAGACGTGGCAGTGCTCGTGACGGAGGCCCCAAGATCCATGGGCACCGCTGAAATAGAAAAGAACGACGAAACGGTATTGCAGGCGCTAGAGACGTTCAAAATGCCGGTGATCCTCGCGATCAACAAAATCGACAGGCTGAAGGACAAAGACAGACTCCTGCCCTTCATCGATGCTTTCAGCAACGTGCGCGAGTTCGGCGCCGTGGTTCCGATTTCAGCGACACGTCGGATCAACTTGGACGCCCTGGTGGACGAAATCCGAAACCATCTTCCGGCGAAATTACTCTATGACCCTGACTTTCTGACCGACCGACCGGAGAGGTTCTTCGTCAGCGAGCTCATTCGAGAGGCCGCCATGCTCAATACCAGGCAGGAAGTCCCCTACGGGATCGCCTGCGAGTTGGACAGCTATCGAGAGGAACCAAAGATCGTGCGAATCGAAGGCACCCTCATCGTTGAAAAGGCGAGCCACAAGGCGATCGTCATTGGGAACCAAGGGGAGACGATCAAGCGGATCAGCACCCAGGCCAGGGAACAGATCGAGTCGCTTCTTGACCGCAAGGTGTACCTTCGGCTGTGGGTCAAGGCTGTTCCCGGGTGGACGCGCGACCCCGTCAAAGCGCGAGAGCTCGCCATCAAGGAGAGCGACGCGTGACCGACCGCCGAAATCTAGTGCGCAGACCAGCCGGTTCAGTGCGTGGCAAGGCTTTGGTGGCCATTGTGGGACGGCCCAACGTCGGCAAGAGCACGCTCTTCAATCGCCTTGCGGGCAAACGCATCGCAATTGTCGAAGACGTTCCCGGCGTCACGAGAGACCGACACTACGCCGACGCCTTCGTGCTCGGTCGCGAGTTCGTGCTCATCGACACAGGCGGGTTTGATCCCGAAAGCGACGATCCGATGAAAGCCGGGATTACGTCTCAGGTCCGGTTGGCGCTCGAGGAATGCGACGTGGTGATTTGCGTCGTGGACGCGATGAGCGAGCCGTTGGAGGCAGATCGGGAGGCGGTCGCACTGCTTCGGGGCGCGGGGAAGCCCGTGATATTCGTCGCCAACAAGGCCGACTCCGAGCAGAAGTCGCACGCAGCCGTGTCGTACTACGAGTTGGGACTGGACACGATTCTGCCGATATCGGCGTTACACGGACGAGGCATCGGAGACCTGGAAGAAGCGATCGCCGATCACCTTCCCGAGGTCGCTGAAGAGTCAGTGCCCGAGTTAGAGGTTCCGCGGGTGGCGATTGTGGGGAGGCCAAATGCCGGCAAGTCTTCTCTGGTGAATCAGCTCTGCGGCGAAGAACGGCAGCTTGTCGACAATCGCCCCGGAACCACCGTGGACAGCGTCGACACGCTCATCGAGCGAGACGAGGAGCGATTGATCTTGATCGACACCGCAGGTATCCGTCGCAAGCGCAGTGTGCAGAAGCGAGGCGTCGAAGCGTTGAGCGTCTTGCACGCGATTCGATCGATCGAGCGCAGTGACGTCGTGGTGTTGATGATCGACGCAGAAGCCGGCGTCGGCGAGCAAGACGCCAAGATCGCAGGCCTTGTAAACGATCGCGGACGAGCCTTGATCCTAGCGTTGAACAAGGTCGACCTTCTTTCACGGGAGGACCAGAAGAAAGTCATGGACAGGACGCGCGAGATCCTGGCCTTCGTTCCCTGGGCACCACTCGTGACGGTGAGCGCACTGAAGGGAACGGGTGTGAGCGCGCTACTCGGCCGAATCAAGGATGCCGTCGATGAGCACCGCAAACGGGTCACTACTGCCGAGCTCAATTACTTCTTCGAGGAAGTTCTCGAGCGCCATCCGCCGCCGACGATGCACCATCGGTCGGTTCGGCTCTACTACATCACTCAAGTGACCTCATCCCCGCCAACATTCGTCATCATGACCAACGAACCCAAAGGCGTGCACTTCAGCTACCAGCGCTATGTCGTCAACCAAATCCGGAAGCGTTTTGGCTTTCGAGGGACGCCAATCCGCGTGCGCTATCGCGGAAAGAAGAAGCGCGCGAAATGATATCGCCTAGCTATCGCCTAGGCCTACTGGCGGCGCGTGCCGAAGGATTGCCGAGCTGACCACATGCGGCCATGACGCTCCGGCCCTTGGTCACGCGTTGACGAACGGGCAACCCCTCTTCCCGTAGCCAACCAATGAACTGCTCCACCTCTTGCTCACTTGGCGCAGTCGTGATCGGCATCGAACCGGGATTGTAGGCAATGACGTTGACCAACACGCGACCCAGGGGTTCACAGAATTCGGCGATCGCACGTGCATCGGTGCGCGCGTCGTTCAGCCCCGGCAACAGACAGTAGTTGACTCCCAACGCGAAGTTCCTTCGGGGACGATAGAAGGCCAACGCGCGCTGCAGGGCGCGAAGATCGGTGCGCCTGTTGATTGGCATCAACTCACTTCGGAGTGAATTGGTTGCCGCGTTCAAGCTGACCGAAAGATTGAGTCTTCTCATCCCCTCTTGGTGAAGGCGTTCGATGCCCGGCACGTGGCCGACCGTGCAAATCGTGATGCGCTCCTGCGCGATTGCAAGGCCTGCGGGATCGTTGAGCACCCGGAGCGCTTGAAAGACGTTGTCTGGATTGTCGAGCGCCTCGCCCATGCCCATGAAAACGACGTTCCGGATCTGGAACCCAAGGCGATGCTTCACGACGAGTAATTGCCCGATGATCTCGTCGGTGCTTAGCTGCCGCAACAGACCCATCCTGCCGGTCTCGCAAAAACCGCACTTCATCTTGCAGCCAACCTGGCTCGAAACGCACAGGGTATTGCGTCCCCGCCCCATCGGAATGCATACCGACTCGACTTCGAGGCCATCGTGTAAACGAAAGATGACTTTCGAAGTGACGCCATCAGGCCCTTCATCGGCCTCGAGTGCGACGACCTCGGGAAGCTCAAACGAGAACTCAGATCGCCATGCTTCACACGCGGCAGCACCGAGCCCCAATGCCTCGGGTTCGAAACGCCCCTCGAGCATGGCCATTCGATGAACGCGGCGACCAAACCCATGACCCCTTGGTAGATTCTGCCGTGCCTCGTCCATCAACTCGGCGTTGGTGAGGCCGTGTATCGCACGCTTGGGCATGGAGCTGCTTAGTCTGGCACGAGTAAGAAGTGGGCGGTAGCCACTGCGACGGGTCGTCCTGGATCGCTCTGCCATGCAAACACACGCACGTTGGCAACGCGCCGGCCATGGCGCGTGAACTCGGCCCGCGCAAGGACGTCTTCGGTATCGGCTCCACGCAAATACTCGACTGTGATGTTGATCGTCTTTGGCACCTCGTTCGTCTCGCCGTGCCACATGAGTTTGAAGATCGCGGTCGACTCCAAGAGTGCGCCCAGCGTGCCGCCGTGGAGCTTTTGCGCCAAGGCATTGCCAACCAAATGGTCGGAGTACCGCATGGTTCCAAGCACGTCGTCATCGACGATCTTCGCGGTGATGCCCATGAAGCGCGTGTACGGAATCGCGTCCTGCAATGCAGTGAAGTCTCCAGTAGAGCGGAGCAGGTCCACCGCGCTGCGCATCTTTGTCACGACTCCACCTGTTCGGGGTTTTCACGAAACACGACGAACGTACCGGACGCCGAGGCAATAGGGCTCACCTCATCCCCGTGGTGCGCAATTGCGCGAACGAATGCGACATGGCGTGCGATCTTGTAGCAATGCGCATCACAGATCACCTCCTGCTCGGGCACGGCAGGCCGAACGTAGTCGATTCGGAGGTCGAGAGTTGCAATCCGCCGTGGTGCAGTCAGGGACAGGATCACCGCCCCTCCACAGGTCGCGTCGATGAGGCTCGTGATGCAGCCTCCGTGGAGCACTCCCGTTTCCGGATTGCCCACTAGATCTGTCTGGTAGGGCAGACACAGCGACAGGTGCTCCGGTCGGTAGTCGACAACGCGCAGGTCTAGCGCTCGGTTATGCGGGACAGCCCCTACGTAACGCCCCTCGAGGCGCCGTCTGATTTCATCCTTCTGTGGAAGAAACGAGTCCGACATCGAGCAACCTGTAGCAGTCGACTGCCGATTTACTCAAGCCGTAGTTTTCAAACGCCCGGCGCCGGCGGTGGCGTTGCTTGTTCCACCAGCCAATTGTCCGACGAGATGAACTCCACCCCTTTTTGCGGCACGGTCGCCAAAAGGTCAGGATGGTCGGTCAGTACACGATTGACCCCCGCCGCTTTGGCCAGAGCCACGAGCGCCTCATTCCAATCTTCGATGAAGAAGTCGTCGGTGTCGATGACGTCAACCAGACCTCGAATCGTCGTCATCTGTCGGGCGACTGCGTCGTCTTTGAAGTCCGGGAGCGCGCGGAGCATCGATTCGACCCTTTCCAAGACCCACTCAGAGGCCTTGGTACGGGTGGACCCTCCGAGAGTGCGGCGAACGACATGCTCAGGCGCGGAGCCGAGAGAGATCGAAGCGTTGACATAGATGTCCGGGGCCAGAACGATGTCCATAACATGATTCTAACACGTTGACGGCGCCCTTGACATCGAAGAGCACGGAGGTACTTCTCGAACGTGAAGGCAGTCTGGATTCCGAGGTATGGAAGGCCCGATGTGTTGGAGGTGCGCGAGGCACCAGACCCAACGCCCGCAGAGGGCGAGGTCAGGATCCGCGTCCGCAGGTCGGGGATCAACTTTGCCGAGATCATGGCAAGACAAGGTCTGTACCGAGACGCTCCAAAACCGCCGATGGTCGTCGGATACGAGATCTCTGGAGTGATCGACGCGGTTGGCCCGGCGGTGAGCAACCGCATCGAGGGAGAGCGCGTGCTGGCAGTGACGCGGTTCGGCGGATACTCGGACACGGTTTGCGTCCCGGCACTTCAAGCATTTCCCATGCCCGAAGCAATGACCTTCGAGGAAGCTGCCGCACTTCCCGTAAACTACCTCACCGCGCATCACATGCTTTTTCGAGTGTTTCGTCTGAGGGCGGGAGACCACGTGCTGATTCATCAAGCCGCTGGAGGCGTGGGCACTGCGGCGAGCCAGCTTTGCAGGTCCGTCGGAGGCGTCGTGAGCTATGGCACAGCATCAGCACGAAAACACGATTATGTGCGCAAAAACGGCTGCGATCATCCGATCGACTACCACTCGGTCGATTATGAAAAAGCCATTCGCGAGCTCACCAACGGTCGCGGAGTCGATGTCGTGTTGGATGCGCTAGGGGGGACGGATTGGAAGAAGGGATATTCGCTGCTACGCCCCGCAGGAATGCTGATCATGTTTGGCTGGGCCAATATGGTCAAAGACGGAAAACGCCGAACGACTCGCGTCTTGTACCAACTCACACAACTGCCCTGGTGGACGCCAGCGACACTGATCAACGACAACAAGGGGATTGCGGGAGTGAACATGGGGCATTTGTGGGGCAGCGTCGAAATGGTCACGGAAGAAATCGTCGCGCTCTTGAAGCTGTACGGGCAAGGGTCGATCAAGCCTCACGTCGATCGAACCTTCACCTTTGATCAAGCCAGCGACGCGCATGCCTACATCGAAGCCGGCAAGAACGTCGGCAAGGTCCTGCTCGCACCGTAGTCATGCCAATCCACGTTTGCTTCGTTTGCCTTGGCAATATTTGCCGCTCGCCCACCGCGGAGGCCACGATGCGTCGGCTACTGACGGCCGAGCAATTGGCGGATGCGATTATGGTGGCCAGCGCGGGAACCGGTGACTGGCACGTTGGAGAGCCGCCTGACCGGCGCGCACGAGCGGCCGCAAAGCGCCGAGGCCTCGACGTGAAAGGCCATGCTCGACGTTTCACCTCGATAGACTTCGTACGCTTCGAGTACGTCGTCGCGATGGATCGAAGCAACCGACAAGACCTGCTCCGCCTTGCACCGGACGAGTCTGGCCAACGAAAGGTCTTTCTCTTCCGCAATTTTGACTCTGATGGACCGCGCGACGCCGACGTGCCTGACCCGTACTACGGAAAGGGAGACGGTTTCGAGACGGTGCTCGACATATGCGATGCCGCTTGCCGCGGACTGCTCAGGCATATCCGAGAACACCACGAGCTATGATTCCCGACCTGCGCGCAGCCCTCGAACGACGCTTCGGGACCGGAGTGCAACGTGCACGACCGCTTAGTGGCGGCGACATCAATGACGCGTTCGAAGTCGCGTTTGACAACGGCGACCGAATTTTCGTGAAGACTCACCCAAGGCCACCGAGCGGGATGTTTGAAGCGGAAGCCCACGGGCTTCGTTGGTTGGCCGAAGCTCGGACCATCCGTGTGCCTGACGTCCTTGCATTCTCCAACGATGCTCCGGCGTATCTCGCCCTCGAGCTGCTCGCGCCCGCTAGACGAGCACGTGGTTTCGACGAGGAGCTCGGACGTGGGCTCGCGGCGTTGCATACGCATGGAGCTCCGTCATTCGGACTGGATCACGACAACTTCATCGGAAGGCTTCCGCAGAGCAACACGCCGGCCGCCGACTGGCCGTCGTTCTATTGGCGACGCCGCCTCGAGGCCCAGCTACGCCTGGCAACCGATCGCGGGTTGATCGACTCCGGAACGAGTGACCAATTCCAGGCTCTGCACCGGGTACTCGCCGACCGCGTCGGGCCCGCCGAGCCACCCTCTCGATTGCACGGTGATCTCTGGGGCGGAAACCTGCACGTGGATGATGGAGGCCGCCCGTGCCTCATCGATCCGGCGGTCTATGGAGGGCACCGTGAGGTCGATCTCGCAATGATGAAGCTCTTTGGCGGCTTTGGCGAGCGCGTCTTTGCAGCTTACGAGGAGGCGTGGCCGCTCGCCCCGGGGGCCGAGGCGCGCGTTTCGCTTTATCAGCTCTACCCGCTTCTGGTGCACGTCAACCTGTTTGGTGGAGCATACGTCCCTTCCGTCAAACGCGCGCTATCGGAGTGCGTTTAGCGCTCGTTCCGGCGGCCGTTCTTGACACACGAGCAACGGAGTCCAAGATGCAATTTGTGACCGAAAGGTACGCGGTTCTTTTGATCGACCACGGCAGCCGACGCGATGAGGCAAACGAGTTGGTCAAGCATGTTGCCGAGTTGGTCAAAGCCCGGATGCCAAACTACCGCATCGTCGAGGTCGCCCACATGGAGCTTGCAGAACCAACGATTGGCCACGCATTCAGGCGATGCGTCGAGCAGGGCGCAACGACCATCGTCGCTCATCCCTTCATGCTGGCCCCAGGTCGACATGTCACCGAGGATCTTCCGCGGTTGATTGCCGAAGCCGCGGCCAATCACCCACGCATCAGGTACGTCATTGCGGAGCCCTTGGGTGCGCACCCTGGCATCGCCGAAGCTGTGGTCGATCGGTGCACAAGCGCGCTCGCCAGCGGCACCCGCAAAGGCACCTAGAGGGGCTTCGGCCACTGTCTGTCCCGCCCCACCGCCCCCGCGCTGGCGCCTATGGGATCAGCACGATTTTGCCGGTTGTCTTGCGCGAACCGAGCGCCGCAAGCGCGGCCTGGGCCTCCTTGAGTGGAAAGGTTTGCGAAACCACGGGTCGGATCTTGCCTTCCAAAAACAGTGTTGAAAGCGCACGCTGCGACTCATGAAGCACCCTGGGATCCTCGTCGAAATAGAGGCCCCAATGAATGCCTACGAGTGAGAAATTCTTGAGAAGAACACGATTCATCGCCGCCGTTGGAATTCTTCCACTTGCAAAGCCCACGATGAGGATCCTGCCCTCGAACGCGATGCACCTTGTAGAGGCATCGAAGGTGTCGCCCCCAACGGGGTCGTAGATCACATCGGCCCCGCGTCCACCTGTGAGCTCCTTGACGCGGGCGACCCAGTCTTCATCGCGGTAGTTGATGGCGACATCGGCGCCGTTCTGCATAGCGAGCTCGAGCTTGTCTTTGGCTCCTGCGGTCCCGATGACGCGTGCTCCCAAAGCGGCGCCGATCTGGACGGCAGCAAGTCCAACACCACCCGCAGCGGCGTGCACCAACAGGGTCTCGCTTGCGCGAAGGTTGGCCCGGTGGACGAGCGCGATATGAGAAGTCTGATAGACGAGGCCCGCCGCCGCCGCATCTTCGAATGACATTTCAGAAGGAATGGGAAACACGCGATCCACTGGAGCCGAGATCGCGGATGCGTAGCCGCCGTACGTGAGCAGAGCACTGACCCGGTCCCCGCGGGAGAACTGGTCTACCCCCTGCCCGACATCGGTGACGATTCCTGCCACCTCTGCGCCCGGGGCGAACGGCAGGTCCGGACGAACCTGATATTTGCCCTCGGTGATCAGGATGTCGAAGAAGTTACAGCCAACGGCCTTCACCTCGATGCCGACTTCGCCGGGGCCGACCGCTAGGCTCTCCAACTGTTCGACCTCGAGAGCGGCCGGGCCACCGAGCTCACGCACAATCATTCGATACATGACCGCGGAGTTTGCACGCGAAAGCGCTCACCGACTAGGTAAACCCCAAAACGCGCGACTGCCTGGTATAAGCGGGGAGTGGAAGGGCGCAAACGACGGCACTCACTCCCGGCTGGGGTACTGCCTACCGAGACCCCTGATGGCGAAGACGTCGGTTCTCGCGTTCGAGCCAAAGCCCCCCCTGCCGAATCCACGCTGGCGGACACGTTGCCCCCTCCACCTCCGGCACGTCGGGCCCGAGCGCTCGTCGACGAGCTCATCACGCTCGGCCCTCATGAGATGGCGCCAGCGGTCAGACGACTACTCCCGCTCGGCAACTTCGCTCTGGAAGAGCTAGCCAAGAGCTTCCCGGGGCCACTGTGGCGCCCTTCGTTAGCCACGGATTCCCATCTGCCTCGCCCGGGCGAAATCTCTGCCTCGGCCGCCGCCATCGTGGCCTTCGACCGTGAAGCAGTCCCATATGTCGTGCGCCTCATGCGGCACCCGAGTGGAAGCGTGCGCTACTACGCGCTTGTGATGTCGGGCGCCTTCGCGGACGCCGATCTCATCGAACCGCTAGCTCGGGCCGCACTCGACGAAGACCGCGACTGTCGACGGGTAGCACTTCATATCTTGAGCGGGTACCAGCACGAGCCCGCATATCGTAACGCGCTTGCCGAGCTGCGTCAGTCCGCATCAAAAGAGGCTGGGGCTCTTCCGGTGCGGCGTCGCGCGATCTCGGCGCTCACACAGCTGAGGGACGAAGCATCTGCAGCGCTCTTTGTGGACTTGCTGGGCGATCCCGACAGGGGCATCGCGACTGCATGTCGGGTCGGCCTGCGCGTCCTGACCGCGCATGACTTTGGTTTTCGGCGGGAGCAGTGGCTTCGATGGCTAGCCGACCGCGGCAAAGAAAACCGCATTGAATGGCTGATCGAAGGACTCAGCGACCCACGCAGGAACATTCGTCTTCTTGCGTCTCGGGAGCTGTGGCGCTTCACTCGCTTCCTGCAGCCGCTACCCGAAAGCGCTCATCGCGATGAGTTCTTGACTGCACAACGCAACTACGAACGGTGGTGGTCGAAGCGGCACCCGCAGCAAGAGTGACTCAAAGCAACCCGCGTTCGGTGAGGTGTGCCCGCAATGTTTCAACCCCTTCGAACCTCACGGCGTCAATACCTCTTTGCAACGCCGCTTGGCAGTTGCTCTCCCGGTCGTCGACCAACACGAGTTGCCCCGCGTCAACACCAAGCTCGCTGAGCACACGAGCGTATGCTTGCGGGTCTGGCTTGCGTAACCCCGTGCGGCAGGAGACGAACGTCCAGTCGAGGAATCGGGACAGCTCGAGGCGCTGTTCGATCAGCTCGTACCAAACAGGATAGTTCGAGAACGCGTGCATCGTGAAGCCGTTGCCCCGCAGATCAGACAAGAGCTCCTTCATGCCAGGAAGCCACCGATACGCCGTTCGCACCACATCGACGAAACCTCGATGGTCGAAGTCGCGACGATCCGAAAAGAAATCGTTCAGAAACTCGTGCTCGGTGCGCCGACCCAGCTCGAATTCGACCCAGGCACTCGGATGCTTTGCCGCGAGCATCGAATCAAAGCTCATCCCGAAAAATTCGGGCATTTCGGAGAAAAACGGGTCGTGAACCAGGGTCCCCATGACATCCCAAAGCAAAACCGGAGCCATCTTGTTACCCCACTGCCGAGCCGCCCATGGTACCCGGTGCCGGTTTCTCGAGATCGTGACGCCTTAGCTTGTCGAGGAAAGTAGTTCGCTTGAGGCCGAGCATCCTTGCCGCCTCGCTCTTGTTTCCTCCCGCCCGAAGAAGTGCACGCTCGAGCAGCCGGCGTTCGACTTCGACGTACGTGCCGG
>CAJHXN010000237.1_pt1 | contig 25449 bp, 21 predicted proteins | sample 9198401 | NCBI WGS metagenome assembly CAJHXN01 (sample SAMEA7708334, study PRJEB35096) | sediment metagenome | biome: marine neritic benthic zone biome [ENVO:01000025]; feature: sediment [ENVO:00002007]; material: shallow marine sediment [ENVO:03000034] sea grass bed [ENVO_01000059] ... | reverse complement strand
GCCCCAACGCGAGCACGCCCGTCCCGTGCGGCGGGCCGGGTCACCGGTTGCGCCCCAACGCGAGCACGCCCGTCCCGTGCGGCGGGCCGGGTCACCGGTTGACGCAGAGTGGCACTGTCACTGGCACTGACGCTGGCCCTGGGCTAGCAACTGTGCCGTGGTCGAACTCGACGATGTCCTAGCCAGCGCCGATGGGCTCGTCCTGTGGCTCACCGGGGCTGGGATCTCGGCCGAAAGCGGCATCCCGACATTTCGTGGCAGGGAAGGCTACTGGCGGGTCGGGTCGCGGAACTATCACCCTCAGGAGATGGCCACGCTTGCCGCGTTTGGCGAGATGCCGGACGAGGTGTGGGCCTGGTACCTGTACCGGCGCGGGGTTTGCCTGCTCGCCGAACCGAACATCGCGCATCACGCACTCGCGGCATCGGAAGAACGGCTAGGCGATCGCTTCCTGTTGGTCACGCAAAACGTGGACGGCCTACACCTCCGCGCGGGGAACACGCTCGCCCGCACCTACCAGATCCACGGCAATATCGGCTTCATGCGTTGCATGCGCGAGTGCCTGCCCGCACCGGTGCCTGTACCCGATGCGATCGATTTGTTTTGGGAACGGGGTCGCCCTCTCAGCAATCGCGAACGCGACGCCCTTCGATGCCCATCGTGCGGTAGCCCCGCCCGCCCCCACGTTCTTTGGTTTGACGAGAGCTATGATGAGGACAACTTCAGGTTTCAGAGCTCGCTGGAGGGGGCCGAGGGCGCGTCCTTGGTGATCGTCGTCGGGACGACTGGAGCTACTTCCCTTCCGATGCACATTGGTAACCTCGCGGCAACGCAGGGCACCCCGATGCTGGTCATCAACCCAGAGCCCAATCCGTTTAGCGAGCTGGTCGAGCGATCCGGCAATGGCGCCTTCCTCGAAGGGACCGCAGGTGATTGGGTTCCGCGAATTAGCGAGATGCTTGCTCCCCCTTGAGGGGCTTGCTTCAAGCCGGCTTCGGCGATACCTACGCGATATGCAGAAGTTTTCGATCTTGGCGTTGTGTTTGGGTCTTGTAGCCTCGTGTGCGAAAGAAAGTGAACCTGCCCGCTATCCGGACAAGCCAGCCGGCGAATGCAGCCGAGCTCCGGGGGACACGTGCGATGAAGGGTCCGTCTGTCACTACGCCCCAAGCGCAGCGTGCGGGGAGACGGGAGCGAAAGGCGCGTGTTTCCCGATGCCGACCACCTGCACCAGAGACTACAACCCGATCTGCGGTTGCGACGGGCGCACGTACTTGAACATTTGTGTGGCGCACTCGCACGCCGTGTCACCTCGAACCAGTGGTGCGTGCCCAGACGACACCTCGGCCGGCCCAATCACCTGCGGTGAAGGTGGCGCGGTCGCCAAATGCCCGCAGTCCGCGTTTTGCAAATACACCGAAGCGCAATACTGTGGCGAGGTGGGAGCACCGGGAGAGTGCGTAGAACGACCGACCGAATGCACCAAGGAGTGGGCCCCAGTATGTGGCTGCGACGGCCGGAACTACAGCAATGATTGCGTGGCACACTCCCACAGCGCTTCGATTCGACACCGGGGTCTATGCCAAGACGCCGCCGAGGCCGCAGCCGGCGGGATCGGCGCAGCATGTGGCACCGCAGACACCGCACGCTGCTCGACCGGTCTTTACTGCCGCTATGCCGTTGCCGCCCGCTGCGGCACGATAAACAAACCGGGCAAATGCCAGGCCCGCCCCCAGGCCTGCACGGCCGACTACAATCCCGTATGCGGCTGCGACGGAAAGACATACTCCAACGCATGCTCGGCAAGCGCGGCAGGCATCTCGGTGAAAAAAAAGGCGCCCTGCCCCCCATAGTCACGAAGCACGGACACCGGCACTGACGCTGTCACCGCGCGGTCGCTGACGCTACTGCTGTTGCCGAGGTTACGATCCGCAGGTCACGACACCGCCGGGGTCGACGCCGCTCGGAGGCAGGTCATAGGTGGTCTGACCCGGCGTGAACTCCGGAGTATTCGCGATATCGCTTGGGACACTGCTCGTTTGTCCCACGAAGTTCATCGGCGGGGGCGGCGGCGGCGGTGGTCCTAGCTCGAGCGTGCCGAATAGGTTGCCCACGAACGTCGTGGGTATCTCGGTGACGTAATAGAGGAGTGAGCCGCAGCTGAAGACCCCGGACGGAGGCGAAGCGATATTGGGAGCACCGTTGCAGATTTCGTCGACGGTACCCAGGTACGGTGAGTTGCTCACGCTCCGGAAGTCGTTGGCCCCGAGTTCGATCGAATTGCCGGCGCAGATCTGGGTCCCGTCAGTGGCATCGAAGCCCCGGTACAGCACCACGTAGCGGCCGTCCGACTGGTACCAGTGCGCTTCTACGGAACCTGCCGGGAAGAGGTCGCCGCCGCCGGCGTTGTAAGGCTGTAGCACCGCGACTACAGGAGTCTCTGGCACGGCCCCCGCCGTGCCACCACCCGCGCCTGCGGTGCCGCCTCCCATGCCAGCGCTGCCCGCCATGCCTGCCGTGCCACCAGTGCCCATCGAACCGTTATCGTCACCGCAGCCCAACAACATCATCGAGGCAACCAGAGTCAATGTGGTTATCGCAGTTTTCATTGTCGACTCCTCTCGCTGGAAAGTCATCGCTGAGATTGCATCCCCGCCAGCGTGAGTGTCAACAAGCAACGAGCGAAAGGGCACAGAATCCGGGGGACTCAAGGACCGACGAGGGTCCTGGCACGGTCGCTGACACTGACACTGTCACTAAAACCGTCACTGTCACTGACGCGGGCACTGGCGCTGTCACTGGCACTGACCCCGACGCTAGCGCTGGCGCTGACACCGACGCGGTCGCTGGCACTGACGCTGGCACTGTCTCACTGCCAGGCGAAGACCGGCTGATCGTACTGCGCCACCCGCGTTCCCCGGCCGTAGAGCGCGACCTCGCGGAGTTGATAGAGAACCGCGGCTGTTGGGGCGAAGATGAAGTCTCCAAGCAACGGAACGGAGATCACCGGTCGATCGCTTTCGGGGATGTCGAAAAGACGTGGCACGCCGGGTGCATCGAGGTCGGCTAAAGGCACCCGATGGGCTTCGGCGACTTCGTGGGGGTTCGGCGACAGCACTGCATCGGCGCCGGCCCAGACGACGACTGGAGTGATCACAAAACCGGAACGGGTGGGATAATCGTCAAGCAGCCCCAGCACCTGGTCAGGCGAGCATCTGAGCCCCACCTCCTCGTCGAGCTCGCGCAACGCCGCTGTGGTAATGGTCTCGCCATCGTCGATGCGCCCGCCCGGAAGCGCCCACTGCCCGGTATGCTTGCGCAAGCTGCTTGCGCGCCGCGTGATGACGAAAGCGGCTTCGTCGGCCTTGCCAGTAACGAGCGCCACCGCAACGGCCGCGTGCGTCAGGGATGAATCCGGATGCGCGGCACGAGGATGTGCGGTCAGGTTGCGACTCATCTGGCTCCGTAAGTCGAGATCGAGCGGCCGTACCGGCATTGAGTGAGCTTGATACAGCACCGGTGTCAGTGCCAGCGCCAGTGTCAGCGCCAGTGCCAGCGTCAGGGTCAGTGGCAGCGTCAGTGTCAGCGTCAGCGCCAGTGCCAGTGTCAGCGCCAGTGACGGTTTTAGTGTCAGCGTCAGTGTCAGCGCCCCTCGACGTTTTTGCGATTCGCTCTAGATAGTCCGCGTCGCCGCATGCTCAACTTTGACAATAGCTTTGTGCGCGAGCTACCTGCTGACCCGGACGAAACCAACCAACGTCGACAGGTGCATAACGCGTGCTACTCGCATGTGGCGCCAACCCCCGTCCGCGCGCCTAGGCTGGTCGCCTATGCAAAAGAAGTCGCAGACCTGTGCGGCCTCGACGTAGACCGTGTGGGCGCCGAAGAGCTGGCGCAGGTCCTCGCAGGTAACAAGGCCTGGCCCGGAACGGATGCCTACGCGGCATGCTACGGCGGTCATCAGTTCGGAAGCTGGGCGGGTCAGCTCGGTGACGGACGTGCGATCGGCCTCGGAGAGGTAGTCAACCCCCGTGGCGAGCGCTGGGAGCTCCAACTCAAAGGCGCGGGCCCAACCCCCTACTCCCGAACGGCCGACGGTCGCGCCGTCTTGCGATCATCAATTCGAGAGTTTTTGTGCAGCGAAGCCATGCATCACCTCGGTGTACCGACGACGCGCGCGCTGAGCCTCGTCACCACGGGGGAGCAAGTCGTACGCGACATGTTCTATGACGGCAATGCGCGCGCTGAACCGGGCGCGATCGTCTGCAGAGTTGCCCCGACCTTCATTCGTTTCGGAAACTTCGAGATTTTTGCCGCGCGCGGAGAGCTGAACGTACTCAAGACGCTCGCAGACTACACGATCAACGCGCACTTCCCCGAACTGGGAAGCCCCAGCCCCGACGTCTACCTCCAATGGTTGGCCGAAATCGCTCGTCGGACCGCGGTCATGATCGCTCATTGGATGCGGGTGGGCTTCGTCCACGGGGTCATGAACACCGACAACATGTCGGTTTTGGGGCTCACTATCGACTACGGTCCGTACGGTTGGCTCGACAACTACGATCCCGGCTGGACGCCCAACACGACAGACGCCTCCGGTCGGCGCTATCGATATGGGCACCAACCGAACATCGCCCTGTGGAACCTCGTGCGATTCGCGAACGCGATCCACCCGCTGATCGGGGACACAGACCGCATCGAAAGTGCACTCAAAGCCTATCCCGAGACCTTCGAGAGAAGCTACCGCGAAATGATGGCAAGCAAGCTCGGGCTTGGCTCGTTTCGCGGTGAGGAGGACGACGCGTTGGTCGCCGAGCTCTTTGGCGTCCTCCAGGCAGCCGAAACCGACATGACGATCTTCTACCGCCGACTCGCCGACATCGACCCAGCATTGGTCGTCACGCAAACCGCTGCCGAGCGAATTGCACCACTCCTCGGCGCCTACTACATACCCGAGCAGCTCGACAGAAAAGTCACAGAGCGCATCGGGGGGTGGATCGGGAACTATGCCCAGCGGCTGATGACCGATGATCTCCCCGCAATTGAACGCAGGGCCAAGATGAATCGGGCCAATCCGAAGTACGTCCTGCGCAACTACCTCGCGCAGCTGGCGATCGACGAGGCAGAGGCCGGCGATCCAACGATGGTCAGTGGGCTGCTGAACGTGATGCGGCGCCCGTACGACGAGCAGTCAGAGCAAGAGCAATACGCGGAGAAACGGCCAGATTGGGCACGGACCCGTCCAGGATGCTCCGCTCTATCGTGTAGTTCGTAGGCCTGGTAGGCTCGGCCTGCATGTCTGTGCTCGTCACGGCTCTAATCATCTTCGTCATCATCTTCCATGTGTGGGCGATGATTCTCGAGATGTTTTTGTGGACGAAGCCCCTTGGACGAAAGACTTTTGGGCTCTCGAAAGAAGACGCGCGGGTCTCGAAAACCCTCGCAGCCAACCAAGGCCTCTACAATGGGTTCCTCGCCGCCGGGCTTCTCTTGAGTCTCTTTGTCCCGAACACCGACACAGCCTTCACGCTGCAGGTGTTCTTCCTCGCCTGCGTCTCCTTGGCAGGGCTCTACGGGGGGATCACGGCGAATATCTCGATCCTATTCATGCAAGGCGTCCCCGCCATGATCGCTCTCGCCCTCATCCTATTCACCTAGAAAACGCTGGCAGGTCACTGGCACCCGCTCCGGCGCCGACACTGGCGCTGCCACTGTCGCTGGCGCTGCCACTGTCGCTGTCGCTGGCGCTGCCACTGCCGCTGCCACTGCCAGTGCCACTGAAAAACACCGTAGTATCCCACCCCCTACTGCGCTATCCTCGCCGCCCCACGCGGTCCCCCGCCGCCGCTTCGCAGGGAGGTAACTGACCATGACAGCTCCACAAGAACAGGGCCTTGGAACGATGGCTCTTCATGCCGGCCAAGAGCCTGACCCCACCACCAATGCCCGGGCCGTTCCGATTTACGCCACGACGTCGTACGTTTTCAACGATACCGACCACGCCGCAGCGCTCTTCGGCTTGGCGGAGTTCGGGAACATTTATTCCCGTATCATGAACCCGACCGTCGACGTGCTGGAGAAGCGGCTTGCTGCGATGGACGGGGGCGTGATGGGCCTGTGCTTTGCTTCCGGCCAGTCTGCGGTCAATGCCGCCATCCTGAGCATTTGTCATTCCGGTCAAAACCTGGTCTCCGCGACGAGCCTCTACGGGGGTACATGGACGCTCTTCACGCAGACCTTCAAAAGCCTTGGCGTCGAGGTGCGGTTTTTCGACCCAAAGCATCCCGAGCAGATCCACGACCTCGTCGATGAGAACACACGGCTGGTCTACATGGAATCGATCGGCAACCCCAAAAACGACGTTCCGAACTTCCGTGCAATCGCCGATGCCGCCCATAGCGCACCCCACGGTGCGCTCCCGCTCGTTTGCGACAATACGGTCACTACCCCGTGTTTGTTACGCACCTTCGAACATGGTGTAGACATCAACGTCTACTCGACCACGAAATTCATCGGTGGCCACGGCGCACATGTCGGTGGGGCGATCGTCGATTCGGGCAACTTCAAATGGACTGACCAGCGGGACAAATGGCCCGAGCTCTGCGGTCCATCGCCGAACTACCATGGTTTGGTTCTCGCCGATGCGCTCGAACCAATGGGCAACGTCTCCTACACGATTTACGTCCGGACCCATTGGTTGCGGGACACGGGCGCTGCCATGAGCCCGTTCGCGGCGTTTCTCTTCCTTCAAGGTCTCGAGACCTTGCATCTACGAATGCCACGGCACTGCGAGAACGCTTTGGCCGTCGCACGCTTTCTCGAAGGGCACGATGGGGTCGAATGGGTGAACTACCCCGGTCTTCCGTCGCACTCCGATCATGAGGCAGCCAACCACTACCTGACCAAAGGAAAGGGCGCGATTCTAGGGTTCGGCATCAAAGGTGGGATGGAAGCCGGCAAGAAGTTCATCAACGCCTGCAAGCTTTGCTCGCATCTGGCCAATATTGGAGACGCGAAAACCCTCGTGATCCATCCGGCGTCCACGACGCATCAGCAGCTCTCGCCCGAAGATCAACAGGCGACAGGCGTGGTGCCCGAGTACGTTCGGGTGTCGGTTGGAATAGAGGACGTCGCGGACATCATCGCGGACATCGACCAGGCGCTTGCTGCTGCAACGAGGTGAAAACAGACCGCACATGGGCGCGGTATGAGCCATGATTTCCAAAGCACGGATTCCGTCCGAAGCGGGAAACCGCTCCGACACGTCCAAACCGCGCTTTTCCCAACGCCATTGAAGCTGCGACTCGGCGGGACCCTTCCAAGCGTCGAGGTCGCCTACGAGACGTACGGCAAGCTCAGCGAAGACCGCAGCAACGCCGTTCTTGTCTGCCACGCGATCTCGGGCGACTCACATGTGTCGCGACACGACGAAAACGATGATCCGGGCTGGTGGGAGACGCTGATCGGACCAGGCAGGCCCATAGACACGAACCGGCTGTTTGTGATCTGCTCAAACGTGCTCGGCGGGTGTCGAGGCACGACTGGTCCAAGCACGACCGACCCTAACACGGGCGCTCCCTATGGGCGCGGCTTCCCAATGGTCACGGTCGAGGACATGGTGGACGTGCAAAAGCGTCTCGTCGATCTACTTGGAATTACTCGGCTGCGGGCCGTCGTCGGAGGCTCTCTTGGCGGGCATCAAACACTCTGTTGGGCCACGCGGTATCCCGAGCAGGTGCAAACCGGTGTGGTTCTTGGGTCGTCGTCACGACTCACCTCGCAGGCGTTGGCCTTCGATGTAGTGGGGCGAAACGCCATTCAGACCGATCCGAAGTTTCATGACGGTCAGTACTACGACACCGGCGACTTCCCGGACAGGGGGCTCGCGATCGCACGGATGCTTGGGCACATCACGTACCTTTCGTCCGAATCCATGACCAAACGGTTTGACTTCAATCGACACGAGCCCCGTGACATTGCGACCGAGTTCGAGAAACGATTTTCTGTAGGGTCGTACCTCGCCTATCAAGGGGACCAGTTCGTTGGGCGTTTTGACGCGAATTCGTACGTGGCGATCACTCTTGCGATGGACCACTTCGACTTCGGGGGCACCCATGAACAGCGGGTGCAAGCCCTTCGGCCAGCTCGGTGTGATTGGTTGGTCATCTCGTTTTCGAGCGACTGGTTGTTTCCCCCGGTACAGTCGCGTGATCTCGTCGCCGCAATGACCTCGCTCGACCAAGATGTCTCGTATTGCGAGATCCAAACCGATGGGGGCCATGATGGGTTTCTTTTGCCAGACGATATCGAGGCCTACGGACCCCTGGTTCGCGCCAAGCTCGGCGACAGGACGCCTAAAACGCCGGAACAACGGAGAAGTGACGATCGAATTCTCGAGCTGATCCCCTTGGGGAGCTCGGTCCTCGATCTCGGGTGCGGCGAAGGCGACCTGCTTGCCCGGCTTCGCGAACGAGGAGACGCCCGCCTCGTAGGGGTAGACGTCAGCACGCCGCTCATCGCGGCAACGATGCAACATGGCGTGAACGCGATCGATTGTGATCTCAATCTCGGGTTACCGCAATTCGATGACCACACGTTCGACTACGTGGTGATTTCATCGACTCTGCAAGTCGTGCCCAACGTGGAGCAACTGCTTGCGGATTCGCTTAGGGTGGGCAAGCGAGCCATTGTGAGCTTCGCCAACTTCGGATACCAGACCCTGCGAACGATGTTCGAGAAAGAAGGCCGCGTTCCCAAAGCGCCGGGGCCTTACGCGTTCGAATGGTACGACACACCCAACCGACGCTTCCCTTCGATACAAGACGTGCTCGACCTGTGCAGTAAAATGAAGGTGACCGTGGAGGACGCCCGATACTACGACGACGGCAAGGGGATCCGAATCGACGCATCGGACGATCCAAACTTGAAGGCAGACACCGCCGTACTGATCCTACGCGGGCAGTGACACTGGGCACTGGCGTTGGCACGGACACTGACGCTGGCGCTGGCATTGGCACTGACACTGACACTGACACTGGCACTGGCACTGGCACTGACACTGACACTGACACTGACACTGAAACATGGCTGACCTCTTGCGAAACGGCCCCGAAGAGTCGCCCCTTTGCCTCGTGCTGGCTCATGGCGCGGGCGCTCCCATGGACACGCCCTTCATGAACGCGATCGCCGAGGCGGTTGCCGATGCTGGGATCGCCGTGGTCCGTTTCGAGTTCGAGTACATGGCCAAACGGCGTGAAGAAGGCAATCGGCGCGGGCCCGATCGTGCACCCAAACTGATCGAACGCTACCAACAAGTGCTCGAGCAGGTGGGAGACCCTCGACATGCGGTCGTCGGTGGCAAATCGATGGGAGGGCGTATCGCCTCGATGTTGGCAGATGACGCGGGCGTCGCCGGGCTCGTATGCCTCGGCTATCCATTTCATCCTCCCGGAAAACCGGAACGACTTCGAACGGCCCATCTGCTGGCGCTCCAAACCCCAACCCTGATCGCCCAAGGCACTCGCGACCCCTTTGGCACCCCCGAAGAAGTCACTTCGTACGCTCTGCCGCCGTCAATCGAGGTCGTCTGGATCCAAGACGGCGACCACTCGTTCAAACCCCGCAAAAAAAGCGGTCGCACAACCGAACAAAACCTCGCCGCCGCCGCAGAGGCCACGATCACCTTCATCAATGGGCTAGGCGATAGCGCTGCCGCCTAGCCTAAGCCGGCCGCATGAGATGAATCACGTCTTCGAAGGGGCTCTCGGAAGGTGAACCCGCAGCGTATTGATACTCGATCACCTCACCCGGCGTGACCGCGGCGATCGTCGAAGACACCGTGCCGTAAAGCGGGGTTCTTACGCAGACGGCTTGCAGACGGCGAGCAAGCTCCTGGTCGAAAATCGGATTGGGAGGGAGCGGCGGAACCTCGGATGCGTCAGGAAGCGAAGTGTCCGACAAGATTTCGACCAGACCCTCTTTGAGAGCTGGCCAAGGTCGAGGCCCGAGGCCGAGGACGCGGGCGCGCGTACGGTCGGCTTTTGGAAATTCGGCGGAGCCAAGGCGATCGTTGCAGAGCACATGCACGCCTGCAGCGAGGGATTCGAGCTCGAGACGATCATTTGACCGCCGGCTGTAGGCGACCGCGACACGATCACCATCACCAAAGACCACATTGAACTCGTTGTACAGACGAGGATCGACTCGTTCGAGATAGGCAAGGACGCCGTCGTGAGAGCCGGCCTTGAGGGCTTCGAGCACGAGCTCCCCGCGCGATCGAAGTGAGTAGTCTGGGGGGCTGAAGGTACGCTGATTGGTAAGACCAACGTAGAGGCCGGTGTGGGTCAAACCCAACCACGTTCCGCCCTTGCTCTCGTCGCGTCCACCGACGACTACGTGTGGATCCGAACACAGCACGACCGGAGGTGAGGCGCGACGACTATAGAACTCGTCGCGGTTTGAAGCGATGACGGTCGAGCACCAATCGTCCATCTTGTGTCGCACGATGATGGTGCACATCGGTCACTCCTTAGGTGAGCTCTGCGACATTTTCAATCCCAAGCGGCGATCAACGGATCGGCGCTCTCGGAAGCAAGGGTGCGAATGGTCGTAGCCTCCGCAGCCGAGCCTCGACTCGTTTCGAGAAGGTGCTTCAGCACGACGGCGTTCTGACCAAATGTACCGACGCGCTTTGTCTTTACGGTGACTTGCTCGCCGGGCAAAACCGAGTCGCGAAACGTCACTTGCTCGGCGACGGGACGCAGGCACGTTGGATTGATGCCGGCTTCTACCATCCGTCGGCTGGCAGCTTCATCGCACCAATCAATGTACGCAGGGTGGTTGGCATGGGCCAGTGGATCGGCCCAAGTTTGCCACATTTGAAAACGGAACACGCTTTGCTCGCCAGGATGCTCATCGAACGTTGGCATCTTAACCGAAGGCTCTACATCGATCGCGGGAAACGCAGCCGCGGACTCTTCACTCCCTTGCTTGGGCTTGAACGTTTCGCTGTCGACGTGCACCCACTCTTGGGTGGCGGCTGCGACCAGCTCTCCGCCTGCACGGACTCGGACCTCGCGAGTGGAAAGCGTTCGGCGTCGAAGCCGTGACACCCACGTGGTTGTGTCGAGAACGTCGCCATACGCGGCCTCGGCCGCGTGCATCACGACCATCCGGTACACGACGAAAAACACCCGTTCGGCACGAAAGCGCGCGGGCGGCCACCCTGCACGAACCGACGCGAGGGTGGCTGCGTCTTGGCAAAGCCGCCATATATCGCCAGCTCGAGGGACCTCGCGCGGTGTGAATGCGTTGCGTGGTAGCCTGAGAGGAAACTCCCAAAAAGACTCCGTCACGCAGCCTGGAATAGCATTCCTAGGGGTTTGTGCGAGGGGTTCCACTACTTCGAATCGCTCGAAGGGGGATGAAGGCGACACCACTCACTCCAAGATCCGACGTAGAGCTGCGCCCCCGCAAGTCCGCAAGCCTCCATGCCAAGCAGCAAATGGCACGCGGTCACTCCGGAGCCGCAGTAGCAAATGACGCGCTCCGCCGGCACATTTCCTCGCAGGGCGTCAACTCGGTTCATCAACGTGCCGCGCGGGAGAAAACGCCCGTCCGGGCCGACAAGGGATTTCCAGAAGAGATTCTTCGCGCCCGGGATGTGACCTGCAATGGGATCGAGCGGCTCGCTCTCGCCGCGGTAGCGTTCGGGCGCGCGCGCGTCGATGAGGCACCACTCAGGGTCGCGTCGGATGCGATCGACCCACTCGGCATCGACCGTCGGCCAACCCGAGCAACCGCTGGGATACGGGCCGAGTGCCTCGACCGACGGCACTTCGGCGTCGATCGGGGTGCCGGCAGTGACGAGCGCCGACCATCCTCCATCGATCACCGCGACCGAATCATGGCCCACGGCACGAATCATCCACCATGCACGGGCTGCAGCCATACCCCCCGATGCAGCATCGTAGATCACGACGGGCGTCGTCTCTGTGATTCCCCAGTCACCAAGACGTTTGAGCCATGCCTGGAAAGGGGGCAACGGATGCCGACCTCCTGCAGCTGGGTCTGCGGGAGCGGAGAGATCGGTTTCGAGATCGACTCGGATCGCCCCGTGAACGTGACCCGATGAAAAGGCCTTTTCGGCATCGGAGCCGGTCCGAGCATCGAGCACAACCACGTCATCGAGCACCTGGCTCAGTACCCGCGGACCAAGGAGAGGGCCTGAAATCATTTCGGTTCTTTGAAGTCTATCCGACAATGTAAGTAAAGTGTTTAGTCGCACTTGACACAAGCAAAATGCTTCGGCACCTTACGAGCATGGAGGGTAGCCGTCGTCGACGTCCGGGAAAGCTAGATGCGGCAGCCTCACTCGCCGCGAAAGCCCTCCCGAGCTTCTGCACGCCGATTCTCGATCAGGCACGTCTCGATGCACGAATGCTTCTCGATCGAACGAGCGGGCGGACCCCCCATCCGTTGGTCGACGCCCTCCCCTCCCCTACCCCTCTAGACGAAGTCGACCCGCTTGTCCTGCTTCCGAAGGGCATTGCCAACAGGGTGCGCACCGCCACGGGTGACATCGCTATGCTCGGCAGCCGCTTGATCCTCGGGAAGACACCCCCACCGCTGATCGAAAGGCCGCAAGCCGTCCCTGGGGCAGTAGTTTCCCTGCCGCGCCAAACGCCAGACATGGCGCGCCCAGTCAAGGTGGTCGACGTGGTACGTGAAACCGCCAACGCAGTATCGATCTTCCTCACCGAGGAGGATGGGTCTCCTATCGAGTTCAAGCCTGGGCAGTTTCTCAGCGTCGATGTCACGGTCGATGGACAAACGCTTCGACGCGCATACTCATTGGCAAACGCGTGCCTCCCGGGCGTCCCGGTGCACATCACCGTGAAGCGGATGGCAAACGGGCGCGCTAGCAACTACTTGAACGACACCATTCAACCGGGCGATACGCTCTCGGTGCTGGGCCCTTCGGGGAACTTCACCGTCGAGCCGCGGGCCGTGAACGAGCGGCACTTCGTCATGCTGGCCGGGGGCAGCGGGATCACCCCGATCATGAGCCTTCTTGAGACGATTCTTCATCACGAGAAGGGCAGCAAAGTCACCCTCATCTATGGGAACCGGGCTTGGGATGACATCATCTTTTGCGAGCGTTTGGCTCGCCTCGCCGAAGAGCTCGGCGACCGCTTGGTCGTTGATCATGTGCTCGAGGACCCGCCGAAGGACTGGTCGGGCGGTCGAGGGCTTCTAAGCAGCGATGTCTTGGCCGAGCGATTCAACGCGCTCGGCATCGAGGATGATGGTTTGCTTCGGTACTTTGTTTGTGGACCCACCCCAATGATGGAAGCGGCACAACAAACCCTGCAGCAACGGGGTGTAGCCGCCGCGCGCATTGCTGAAGAACGATTCACGCGACCCGAGGATCGACACGCAGGCCTCGGAAGCGGCAAGGTAGAGCTCGTGGTCGTCTCCACAGGCGGCAACGACCATGGAGTTCAGGTGGCGCCAGGGCAGACGATCCTCGAGGCTGCTCTAGCCGCAGGCCTCGACATGCCATTCTCTTGCGCCATGGGTGGCTGCGGGGCGTGCCGTGTCCGTAAGCGCAGCGGCGATATCCAAGTCGAAGAACCAAACTGTTTGAGCCGCTCCGAAAGGGACCGGGGGTATGTACTGACGTGCGTCGGGCGACCGCTCACGCAGAGCAGAATCGAAATAGAGGGATCATGACGTCGATAGCCAAAGTCATCGAGCTCGATGAAGAGCGCTGGTGCTACCGGATGAAGGATCTGTGCGAGTCGACGGGGCTTCCGCGTCAGGCGATCCACTTCTACATCCAACAGGGACTCCTCCCGGCCGGCAGGAAGACCGGTCGAAACATGGCTTGGTACACCGAAGAACACATCGATCGACTGCACCTGATCAAAAAGCTTCAGCATGAGCGTTTTCTCCCGCTCAAGGCGATCAAAGCCCTGCTCGACGGAGAGGAAGATGTGTTCTCGCCCCGTCAGCACGCCTTCCTTGCCGGCGTCAAAGAACGCCTCGACGCGTCGCTCAAGACCGGCGAGGACCGCCGTCCCACTCTCACTCCAGATGAAATCGCTCAAAAAACAGGTGTCGATGCCGAAGATGTCGAGCGGGCATTCGAGCTTGGGTTAATTGGCGGTGAGCGTACGAATGGGACGCTTCGTATCGCATCTGCAGATGTTTGGTCGTTCGAAGTGCTCGGCAAGATCCGCTCTCTCGGCTTCACCAAGGAGCTCGGGTTCGGGGTCGAAGACATGTCGTACTACCAGGAACTCATCGGGAAGCTACTCCAAGAAGAGGTGCACCTGATTTCATCGCGCCTTTCGGGCCTGCCGCCGGAGCAGGTCGCCACCATGATCGAGAACGTACTCCCGGTCCTCGATCATTTCATCATGCGTCTACATGCAACCAAGATTCGCGACTTCTTCGCCAATGTGCTTTAAGGAAGGAACGGGCAATGCTCACTAACAAAGTTCTAGACAACCTGCCGCAATCGGTTCGAAGGCGACTGGAGCCGTATATCGAGGCCGTCCAGGTGATGACCGAGACGAGCAACCCGAAGGTGCTTCGAGCGATGGCGCCCTCTGGGGTTCGCGGGTTGATTCTGCAGCGAGGCAAGCAGGGGGTTCCCACCAAGATGCCTTCGCACCATCAGACTCACTTCGACTGGACATATCCGAACGACCAACCAGAGATGCGCGAACTCTACACCCGCGCCAAAGAGCAGCAATGGAATGGCGAAGACCTTCCTTGGGACATCGACGTCGATCCAGAAAACCCCGAAGTGCCGATCATCCCGCCGGAATTCATGAGCTATGACGAGCTGAGGAGCATGGGCATCAAGCTCACCGAGCTCGAGAAACACCGTCTCAACGCGAGCGTCGGCGCATGGATGCTCAGCCAGTTCCTTCATGGAGAGCAGGGCGCGTTGTTCGCGGCCGCACAGGTCACTGAGGCGGTGCAGTTCTTCGACGGCAAGCTCTACGGCTCCACGCAGGTCGTCGACGAGGGTCGCCACGTCGAGGTGTTCCATCGATACCTAGATACGAAGCTCAACAAGCTCTATCAGATCAATGACAATCTCTTCGTCATCATCGATGCGCTCATTCAGGATTCCAGGTGGGACCTGAAGTTCCTCGGCATGCAGATCATGGTTGAAGGCTTGGCGCTTGGTGCATTCGGTACGCTCTACCAGATGACCAAAGAGCCCCTTTTGAAGGAGATCCTCAGAAACGTCATCCAAGATGAGGCGCGCCACGTCCACTACGGCGTTATCGCCCTTCGCGATCACTTCAAGACCGAGCTCAGCGAATCCGAACAGCGCGAGCGTGAAGACTGGGCGTTCGAAGTTGCGCTCCTGATGCGCAACCGGTTCCTGTCGTACGAAGTCTACGAAGAGTGGTTTGAGCACAAGATCACGCGCAAGCAGTGGGCGCACATGGTGTCGCATTCGCCGGGCTTCGAGATCTTCCGTCAGGTGATGTTCCAACGATTGGTTCCGAACCTCCGAGAGATCGGCCTGCTCAGTGACCGCATCAAGCCCCACTACGAACGCGTGGGCCTGATGCAGTACTTTGACGGGCGGGCCGCAGACCACCTGAGCGGTGATGAAATGATCGCCGAGCTAGACGCGGCGTAGCACCGAATCACGCCTCACCGACGACCACCAGCAATGCATCGGCGTCGACCTGGTCGCCACGAACAACGCCGACTTGGTGGACTGTTCCGTCCTGGGGAGCGCTCACCGTGTGCTCCATCTTCATGGCCTCCATGATCAAAAGCACTTGGCCTGCCTGAACGGTATCCCCCTCTGAAACCCGAACCTCGATGATCTTCCCGGGCATCGGCGCCACACAGCCCCCGGCGGGAACCAGTGAAGACTTGTCGGGAAAGCGCGGCTTCGGCATGAGTGCGGAATCGACTCCGTTGGCGTGCACGTACGAGTAGTCGGCGGTTGTGATGACTCGAGCCGTGCTGCGGTGGCCATCGATCTCGAGGGTAATCTGCGGATCATCCCACGACGTCACACGCACTCGTTGCTCGGCCTCACCGATCGAAACGGTGAAGACGTTCTGGCCGAGATAGCGATATTCGACCCGATGTGACCGGTCGCCAATCTCGAATTCGGCCCACTGCGCCGTGTGGAAATTGTTCCGCCAGCCCGACGGCACCGAAGGAATGAGCACGCGTTCGAGCTCGCGCTGCTGTTGGGCTGCGAAAGTAGCCACGACCGCGGCGTGGCACTCGGCCGAATCGTCCGGAAGCTCGCTGAGCACCTCCTGCATGTGTTGTTCGATGAAGTGTGTATCGAAGTTGCCGGCGATGAATTCGGGATGGCTCAACACGGCGAGCAAGAAGTCACGGTTGGTGGTCACGCCCTGCACACTCAGGGATCGCAACGCGCTTCGCATTCGTTGGAGCGCGACCGCCCGGTTGTCCCCAGACGTGATTATCTTTGCAAGCATGGGGTCGTAGTAAATGCTGACCTCGCTTCCGGTTTCCACTCCGGTGTCAACGCGTAGGCCATCCGCCGAAGGGAGGTGCCAGTCCACGACGTTGCCGCTTTGTGGAAGGAAGCCCGAAGACGGGTCTTCGGCGTAGATCCGCACTTCAAGCGCAGCTCCCTCGAATTGCACTTGCTCTTGAGACAACCGCAGCGGCTCGCCCTGCGCGATCAGGATCTGCTGTTCAACGAGATCAAGGCCCGTCACGCACTCGGTGACCGGATGCTCCACCTGGAGGCGCGTGTTGACTTCGAGGAAGTAGAAGGTTCGATCGGGTGCCAAAATGAACTCGACCGTGCCTGCGTTCTGGTAGTCGATCGCCTTCCCGCAGGAAACGGCCGCGGCGCCCATCGTTCTTCGAAGATCGGCGTCGAGCGCAGGAGATGGTGTCTCCTCGATGATCTTCTGGTGACGCCTTTGGATTGAACACTCGCGTTCATTGAGATGAATGAGGTCACCGTATCGGTCGCCAAGGATCTGAATCTCGACATGACGCGGATTGTCGATGTACTTCTCGACCAGGAGGGTGCCATCACCAAACGCGTTCTGGCTCTCCCGAGCCGCGGATGCGATTGCGTCGGTCAGCTCTTCCTGCCTGCGCACCAGCTTCATACCCTTGCCGCCGCCACCAGCACTCGCTTTGAGGAGAACTGGAAATCCGATTCGTGTCGCCTCTTGTGCGAGGACGGTGGGATTTTGATCGGCCCCGTCGTAGCCAGGAATGACCGGAACGCCGGCGCGCGCCACCAAAGCCTTGGCTTCGCGCTTCGATCCCATGGAGCGGATGGCTTCGGACGTGGGCCCGATGAAGGTCACGCCCGCCGAACGGCACGCCTCGGCGAACTCGGCGCTCTCGGCAAGGAACCCGTAGCCGGGATGAATCGCATCGCTTCGACAACGCTTGGCCGCTTCGAGAATCTTGTCGATTCGAAGGTAGCTCTCTGTACTCGGCGCCGGTCCTAGCAGAAACGCCTCGTCCGCTTCTTGGACGAAGGGCGCGTCCTGATCGGCCTCCGAGTAGACCGCAACGGTCGAGATCCCCATCTTGCGGCACGTGCGCATGACGCGCCGTGCAATTTCTCCGCGATTGGCGATCAGCACTTTTTGGATCGTTCGAGTCAACTCGTGCTCTCTACTCAGTGGCGAAAGACGCCCCATGACGTGGTCCCCTCGACGGGGGCGTTGTAGGCGGCCGACAGACAGATAGCCAAGACGGTTCGAGTATCGCGAGGGTCGATGATCCCGTCATCCCAAACCCGAGCCGTTGCATAGAGTGCCGTGGATTGATCCTCGATCTGCTTCTCGGTCATCATCTTGGCGACTTCGAGCATCTTTTCGTCGACTTCTATCCCTTTCTTCGCGGCGGCGTCGCGCTGAATGATGTCAAGCACGCCGGCGAGCTGCTTGCCTCCCATCACGGCGATCTTGTGGTTGGGCCAAGTGAAAAGAAACCGTGGTTGGTATGCGCGACCACTCATCGCATAGTTGCCAGCGCCGTAGCTCGAGCCTGTCATGATGGTGATCGCGGGTACGGTGCTGTTCGAGACAGCGTTGATCATTTTGGCTCCGTTCTTGATGATGCCCTCCTGCTCGTACTTCTTGCCAACCATGAAACCGGTCGTATTTTGAAGGAAGACCAATGGAACGTCGCTGCTGTTGCAGAGCTGAATGAACTGGGCGCCTTTGTTGGCACTGTCGCTGAAGATCGTCCCGTTGTTGGCGATGAGGCCAACCGGAAATCCGTGAATATGCGCCCATCCGCAGAGCATGGTCTTCCCGTAAAGGGGCTTGAACTCGCTGAAGCGCGATCCATCGACGATGCGCGCGATCACTTCCCTCTGATCGAACGGAACGCGAACGTCGGCCGACGCGATTCCGAGCAGCTCTTCAGAGTCATAAAGCGGCGCTTCGACAGGTCGTGGGCGCGGCGAAGCGTGCTTTTTCCATTCGAGATGTGAGACGATCTCGCGCCCGAGCCGAATGGCATCGAGCTCATCCTCGGCAAGGTAGTCGGAGACGCCACTCATGCTCGAGTGCATCTCCGCACCGCCGAGCTCTTCGTGGTCCGCCTCCTCCCCGGTAGCCATCTTCACCAATGGGGGGCCCGCAAGATAAACTTGTGACTGCTCCTTCACCATCACGACGTAGTCGCTCATGCCTGGCAAGTAGGCGCCACCGGCCGTAGAGCTTCCGAACACGAGGCAGATCGTCGGGATCTTGTGCTCGGAGCGCCGCGTCAAATGCCGAAATCCAGCGCCCCCGTGCACGAAGATCTTGTCCTGGTTGGGGAGGTCTGCTCCCGCCGACTCGATGAGACTCAGCCCAACAAGGCGGTTCTGTTCGCAGATCTCAGCGAGCCTTCCGCTCTTCAACATGCTGGTGGGGGTGATTGCTCCACCCTTGATCGTCGCCTCGCTCGCGACGATGCAGCATTCGACGCCGCTCACGAGACCGACACCGCCAACGACTGATGAGCCGCTGGCCTCTCCCTTCATCCCGTGCCCCGCAAGTGGGGCGATCTCCAAAAAGAAACTGTCACGATCGAGCAACATCTCGATGCGCTGACGGGGAAGTATTCGGCCGCGTGCCAGGTGTCGATCAACGTACTTCGATCCGCCACCACGATTGGCTGTGGCCTGGGCTTCGAGGACTTCGCCAAGTGACGCGAAGTTTTCTTTGTGATTCGCGCGGTAGGTGTCCGACGTCGTATCGACCTTGGAGCGCAGGATTGGGTAGCGCTGTTGTTGGGACATCCGCGAGGATCCTAGAGGGTGCGCCCACAAGCGGGCAATCAAATTATGAATGAAGGTTCAATCAGCGCAAGTCGCTTGAAATTACTGAATAATTACTCTCTCCCGTAAACCGGAGGACGCCGATTCTTCCACGGGCGTGCGCGCTCGAGCTGAGCTGCCAGCCCGAACATCGTCGTCTCCTCGGCGGGACGCCCAGCAAACATGACGCCGATCGGGAGGTTTTCGGAGTTCCAACACAGCGGGACAGACATCGCCGGCTGACCGGTGATATTGGCGATCGGTGTAAATGGCACAAACGAGAATGTGGTCTCCGCAGCCCTGTCGATGAGCTTGGGGTTTGACAGGGGCGCGCTCCAGCCGGTCGCTGCGAACAGTCTTTGAGCCGCCGCATCGACGCCCTGCGGATCGAGTGCGCCGATCTCGATCGGCGGAGTGCCGAGTGTTGGCGTGAGAACGAGATCATAGTCACGAAACACTCGCGCAAGGCGGCGCGCCTCGGCCTGCAAAGACCTCAAGGCAACCAAGAAGTCCTGTCCACTCACTGCCTTCCCGACCATGTGACTGATCCAAGTGGTGAGCTGGAAGTCTTTCGGTGTTGCACGACGACCGACGATTTGTTCGGCTTCCTTGATCTCGGCTGCAACGTTGGTACCAAACACGATGACCAATGCTCGACTGAGTGCTGCTGCGTCGTGACTGGGCGAGACCTCTTCAACGCGATGGCCAAGTTCTTCGCAAAGGCGGGCGGCATCTTCGACCGCTGCTCTACAATCCGGGTGAATGGTGGATGGGAAGGCTGGCTCACTGTGGAACGCGATCCGCAGAGGTTTCGGGTCTCGCCTGGTGGCTTCGAGAAAGGTACCGTCGACCGGCGCTGCGAAATATGGGGCAGTCGCGTCTGGCCCGTGCGTGGCGTCCAGCATGGCTGCACTGTCCCGCACACTCCGGCTAACGACATGCTCAGAGACGAACCCCGACCAATGCTCGCTCGCAGTCGGACCCACGGGGTTGCGCGCTCGTGACGGCTTGTGCCCAAACAAACCGCAACACGATGCCGGGATCCGGATCGATCCGCCTCCGTCGCCAGCCGACCCCATAGGAGCGATGCCAGCCGCAACACTAGCGCCGGATCCTCCGCTCGAACCCCCGGAGGTTCGATCAAGATTCCAGGGATTGCGAGTCGCACCGTAGAGATCGGTCTCTACCACCGGCAGAAGCCCGAGCTCCGATGTAGCCGTCTTGCCTACAGGAACGACCCCGGCCTCGCGCCAGCGTTTGTAGAGATTGGTCTCCAGTCTCGGTGTCCATCCCTTCCAAAAAACCGACCCCATTTCGGTGGGCACGCCCGGAATGCACTGAATCAGGTCTTTCACTAGGAACGGAACGCCCGCGAAAGGACCCTCCCCGAGCGCCGCAGCCGATTGGGCACGGGCGCGATCGTAGAGCGGTCGAACGACCCCATTGATCTTCGGATTCACGTGCTCGATCCGAGCGATGCTTTCCTCGACGAGCTCACGGCTGCTGACCTGTCCTCCCTGAACCAACTCCGCGAGGCCCAGCGCGTCGTATGCGTCGTAATCGCCAAACCCGCCCATGGCGGAGAGGCGTACCCCAGGCGTGCCGCGGAAATCAATGCTGCGTATCGCCGTTAGAAAGGGTGAGATCCCTCACAGTGATGATCTGTTCACAGTGAAACTAGATTTTTTTGATCATATGGTTGCGTTTTTTCCAGCATGATGGTACTCCAAGCCTAGACGCATTGGAGACCGAGGCATGACGGACAAGAACAAAGCCAACGAAACCGGGATGATGAAGGAATTGATCGAGGCCGTGAAACCACGCGGTTGGATCACCTACGATGAAGCTTCCGAAGCCATCGCGAAGATCGGCGCGACCCAAGGCACGGTCCGAAAGTTTCTTCGTCGTATCGAGTCCGCGGGCGTCGAAGTGACGGTCAAACCAGGCAAGAACCGCAAGGCCGACCGCCGTCGAACCGGTAAAGCCGCCGAGAAGACGAATGTGCTCAGCGCGGAGCCCGTGCAGACCTATTTGGATTGGATGGGCGCTGTAAGCCTTCTCACGCGAGAGGGCGAAGTGGAGCTTGCCCGACAGATCGAAAAAGGCCGCGAAGTCATTTACACCGCTATCGTCGAACACAAGCTGCACGCGAACGAGTTGGTCGAAATTCGCCAGCGCGTTGCAGAAGGCGATCTTGCGATTCGCGAAGCAGCCATTGAGTCGGACTTCGAGTCTGTTCTTTGCGCCCTCGATTCGTACGTCGAGTCGCTCGACGAAGGCGCGGCAGCTCGAAGGAAGGCAGAGGAAGACTCAAAGCTCTCCGCCTCGAAGCTGCGGAAGCTTCATCAGGTGGTGACGACCGCGGGCGCTGACGTCGAACGCGCCAAGTCTGAAATGGTCGAAGCAAATCTACGTCTCGTCGTCGCCATCGCAAAGAAGTACCTCAAGCGCGGCCTTCCCTTCATGGACCTAATCCAAGAGGGCAATATGGGGCTCATGCGCGCGATCGACAAGTTCGACTACCGCCGCGGCTACAAGCTCTCAACCTACGCGTCCTGGTGGATTCGTCAGTCGATGGCCCGTGCCACGACGGACCAAGCACGCACCATCCGAATCCCTGTCCATGCCTGCGAGCTCCTCACCAAGGTGACTGGAATGACTCGCAAGTTGACCGGCGAGTACGGCCGCGAGCCGACCCCGGCGGAGATCGCAACGCGGATGAAGCTTCCGACAGACCAGATCGCCAACCTCTTGATGATCTCCCGAGATACGGTCTCGCTAGAGATGCCGGTCGGAAACGATGGCAACAGCGAGCTCAGGGACCTGATCTCCGATGAAGAGGGCAGCACGCCCATGGACTCGGTGATCGAGGAGGATCTCTCGATGACGGTGCTTCGGGCGCTCGAAACGCTCAATCCACGCGAGCAGCGCATCATCCGGATGCGATTTGGGATCGGCGAAAAGGAGTCACACACCCTCGCCGAGATCGGCAGAGAGTTCGGGTTGAGTCGTGAGCGTATCCGTCAGCTCCAGGCCCTCGCTTTACGTAAGTTACGCAACGTCCACGGCGAAGCCGCTCTGAAACAATTTGTGAGTGCTTAGGCCAAAGTGGCTTGAATTAGCGGGGCAGAGTTTGCAAGCTGGGTAGCCGATGGCCCGCCCAGAAGATCGCTACCTCGTCTTTGGTGCCCCCTTGCTCGGAGAGCAAGAGATCAACGAAGTGGTCGCCAGCATGAAGACGGGTTGGCTCGGGACGGGCCCCAAAGTGACGCGCTTCGAACGGGACTTCGCCTCATATCGTGGCGCACCTCACGCCGTGGCTGTCAACTCGTGCACCGCGGCACTGCATCTGGCCATGCTGGCGTCCAACGTAGGCCCGGGCGACGAGGTGATCACGACGCCCCTGACGTTCTGTGCGACAGTCAACGCCGTCGTTCATGCGGGAGCGACACCTGTACTAGCGGACGTCGACCCGCAGACGATGAACATCGATCCAAGCGAAGTCCGAGCCAAGATCACGCCGAACACCAAGGCGATCATTCCAGTGCACTTCGCGGGTCGGCCTTGCGAGATGGACGCGCTCTGCGAAATCGTCGAAGAGAACAAACTGGTACTCATCGAAGACTGCGCGCATGCCATTGAAACGGAGTACAAGGGGCGAAACGCAGGTTTGTTTGGCGACTATGGGTGCTTCAGCTTCTACGTCACAAAGAACATCACGACGGCAGAAGGCGGGATGATTCTGACGGGAGCGCAGCACAACGCCGAACGGATTCGAACGCTCGCTTTGCACGGAATGAGCCAGGATGCGTGGAAGCGATTCAGCGATGAGGGTTACAACCACTACCAGGTCGTCGAGGCTGGTTTCAAATACAACATGACCGACCTCCAGGCAGCGATCGGCATTCATCAGCTTCGAAAGGTGAAGGACTTCTGGAAACGACGAGAGGAGCTCTGGGGCTACTACAATCGCGCGTTGGCCGACCTGCCGCTGCGGCTACCGCAAGACCCGGACCCAGAGACGAGGCACGGCTACCATCTGTACACGATCCTCGTCGACGAAACGATGACTGGAATCGGCCGAGATGCCTTTCTGAGCGCGATGCACGCACAGCACATTGGCACCGGGGTGCATTATCTCAGCATCCCTGAGCATCCGTACTATCAAGAGCGCTTTCGCTGGCGGCCTGAGGCGTATCCCAACGCACAGCGAATAGGCCGGCAAACAGTGAGCCTGCCGTTGTCGCCCAAGCTCACCCAAACCGACGCTGAGGATGTGGTCGATGCGGTCAAGGTCACCCTATCCGACCGCTAGCGTCACTACGGGCAGATGACGCCTGTTCCGGGCCCGCAAGGAGGCTCCTCGAATGGCGGACCACCTGAACCGCCGCTGCCTCCCGAGCCACTGCTACCTCCTGAGCCGCCAGTGCCCCCTCCTCCAAAGGGGCCGTTGCTATGGGCGCCAACCGAAGTCGGGACTGGGCACTGCGGCCAAACAAAGTCGTCCGGATTCCCCGCGTAGTCGCCCCAGCCGTAGAGCTGAATCTCTCCATAGGTCGGATAGCTGTGCAAACCAAAGTAGTTCTCCACCGTGACCCCGCGCAGCAACCCAGCCGACGTATAATACCGGAGCGGACCTTTGTAGAGCCGAGTCCCAGCGCCGTTGTAGACCGAGTATGACGACGCATTCTCGGTCTCGGCGGCGGTGTAGTTAGGGAAGCACGGAGCGACCGCTTCGGACCGACCGATGAAGCTCGCCGGGGCCGTGTGATAGGCATCCAAGGTGACGCGGCTGGCGGCACGATTGAGCACCAGCTTCACGTTGACGCCGCCGAACAGTCGGCTCCAATCGGCGCCGACGAATTGCTCAACCGCATCGATCGCAAGCGTCTCGAGATTGTTCACCGCTGCTACGGCGTTGGCGTAGTACGCGCTGAGCCGATCGAGCAGGAACGTTTGGATCCCCGGCAGGCGCGGGGTCAGATAGTCGGACAGATCCAAGCCGTTGAGCTGCCCAACTGGCATGCCGGTAAGGCCTGGAATGTTGTCTGCAATGAACTCTTCAAGCCCACTCAGTTGATCGCGCAGCTGGTCGATCTCCGCCTCTGTTTGAAGGCTGAGCCGGTTGATCAGCTCCTCGGTAATTTCATCCGCAATGAAGGCCGCGATAGCGCTCGAGAGGCCACCCAACAAACGCATCGCATCGTCCGAAAACTCTCGAATATCCTGGGGACCAGACTCCTGAAAGCCAATCAGCACGTCCTCGAGTGAGAACAGGTTTGCATAGCGACCGTTGAGGCTTTCCTCCGCAAAGCCCTCGAGCCCTTGGAGTGCAGCAATTGCCTCTTCAACCGGATCGACCACATTGAACAGGTCGTTCAAGAGCTCGAGGAAATCTCCGATCAGAGGCACGGTGCAACTGAAGTCGGCGTCGACACCCGCGTATGCGATTTCAACGTCGAGCGGATCTCCAGTGAAGAAGTCGTACAGTATGCGCGCCGATAGATCGGTGAAATGCGCCTCAGCGGGAAGGCTATCGCCGCAGAACGTCCGGATCCAACCCTCGCCCGACCGAAACCTGAAGAAAATATCGATACGCTCGAGCCCAGACAGCTCGCCGACGATGGTCGTTTGCTCGCCTGAAATGCGCACGGTTGGGACCGGCAATGAATAGGTGAATGATTGAATGCTCCTCACTTCTGGTAGAGCGATCAGAGCATCTCGAATGGCCGGCACGACCGCTGCTTCGTACTCATCGAGTGTCGCAAAGACATCGATACCCGGAACCACGACCGTTGACGAGCGAACCGGTGGACTCGTCTTTCCGGTTGGCGTCCGGAACTCAAACGTCGTCGTTGTTGTTTGCTGGCACGACTGGGCCTGCAAAAGCGGACACAAAAGTATCAACAGAAAGGATAGTGAAATCGTACTCGGGCGTGTCGACATGGCATCTCCTCAAACCATCCCTGTGGGGCTTCTTACACTACCGACGGTAGATTGCAATGCTCCTAGCGGGCTACCTAGCGCGGCTGCATGCCGGCGGCCCTGTACACCGCATCAATCACACGCATCGTCTTGACCGCGTCGGCCGTTGTCGTGATGAAAGGCCTGCCATCGACGACTGCATCTCGAAATGCTTCGAG
>CAJHXN010000068.1_pt1 | contig 25963 bp, 26 predicted proteins | sample 9198401 | NCBI WGS metagenome assembly CAJHXN01 (sample SAMEA7708334, study PRJEB35096) | sediment metagenome | biome: marine neritic benthic zone biome [ENVO:01000025]; feature: sediment [ENVO:00002007]; material: shallow marine sediment [ENVO:03000034] sea grass bed [ENVO_01000059] ... | reverse complement strand
TCCCGAAATCACACACATCTCTCGGCTCGACAGTCGTTCCGGTGCCCCGCTTCTTGCGTGGGTTGTTCGACTGGGGAGATGGCAGCGCAACCGAAAGGAGAAACGAGCGATGGCAGAACCCACTCACGAAGTCCAGGAAGCGCCCGAGCTGGCGGCCTTGGGCAGTCCAGACGTCGCTTCCGGTGACTTACCGATCGGCCTTCGCGCCTTGATCGACGCCGGAGTCCATTTCGGCCACCAGACCAAGCGTTGGAACCCGAGGATGCGCCCTTACATCTATGGCGCCCGCAACGGGATTCACATCATCGACCTCGACCAAACGGCAGAGCTCTTCAAGCGCGCCTTTGCATTCGTGGCCGATGCGGTTGCACGGGGTGGCCACGTCCTGTTCGTCGGAACTAAGCGACAAGCAGCAGAGATCATCTACGAGGAGGCGACTCGCGCGGAGCAGTTCTATGTGACGGGCCGGTGGCTTGGCGGGACGCTCACCAATTATCGCACCATGAAGGGCGGCATCGACCGCTTGCGCGACATCGAGCAACAGGTTGAAGACGGCTCAATCAACTCCCTCCGCAAGAAAGAAGCCCTTTCGCTTCGTCGTGAAGCCGACAAGCTCGAGAAGTACCTCGGGGGCATCAAAATGATGACCGGCCTGCCGGCGGCCCTATTCGTGATCGACCCCCACAACGAGCATATCGCCGTTCGTGAGGCCCGAAAGCTTCACATCCCCATCGTGGCTCTGACCGATACCAACTGTGATCCAGACCTCATCGACTTCGTCATCCCGGGCAACGATGACGCCATTCGCTCGATCAAACTGATCACCTCGCGCATCGCCGACGCGTGCGTCGAGGGCCAGCAACGCCACAGGGAGTTCGCGCAGCACGAAGGCGCACAAGCCCCCGACGCGTCAGGCGAAGGAGTTCAGGTCGAGTTCGCTCGCAAGCGTGGCGCCCCGCCTCCCACTCCGGCTCCCGAAGGGTCCGAGGCCTAACATGTCTGAAATCACAGCATCCATGGTGAAGTCACTTCGCGATCGTACAGGCGCCGGCATGATGGCGTGCCGCGACGCGCTCCGCGAAACCGCCGGCGACGAAGACAAGGCGATCGAGATCATCCAGAAAAAGGGGCTCAGCAAGGTCGCCAAAAAGGCGGGTGCCATCGCCGGGGACGGCCTTGTGCATTCGTATATCCACGGGGCGGGTCGGGTCGGCGTTTTGATCGAGGTCAACTGTCAGACGGATTTCGTCGCTCGAAACGAGGACTTTCGGCAGTTCGTCGAGGAGACCGCGATGCAGGTAGCGGCCGAGGCCCCGCTTTTCGTGAGCGAGGAAGACATTCCCGAGAACGAAATCCTCGCGCGCAAAGCGATCTTCCGGGGTCAGCTCGAAGAAGAGGCCAAAGCCACAGGCAAGGAAAAGCCGGCCGCCGCAATCGAGAAGATCATCGAGGGCAAGCTCGCCAAATGGCAAAAGGAGGCCTGCCTGCTCGACCAACTGTCGATCATGGGGGACGAAAAGACCATTCGGCAGCGCGCCGATGAGCTCTCCGCGAAGATCGGAGAAAAGATAAGCATTCGCCGTTTTGCCAGGTACGAGCTGGGCGAAGGAATCGAGAAAAAGAAGTCGGACCTGGCGGCAGAGGTGACCGAGGCGCTAAAAGGCTCTTGAGTCATGTCTAAAGGGGCCAAGCTCACACGGGTGCTACTCAAGCTATCGGGAGAGGCGCTCTCCGGTGGCCCCAATGGAAAGGCCATCGAGCCCAAGACCCTCGCCGCAATCAGCGAAGAGCTCGCTGAAGTTCACGCACTCGGTTGCCAGATCGGGATCGTCATCGGCGGGGGTAACATCTTCCGAGGCCTCAAGGGCAGTGCCAGTGGGATGGACCGCACCGCTGGCGATCACATGGGCATGTTGGCGACCGTCATCAACGGGATTGCACTTCAGGATGCCCTCGAGAAGGCTGGCGTCGACACCCGCGTCATGAGTGCCTTGGAGATCAAAGCGGTGTGTGAGCCCTACATTCGGCGGCGCGCAGTTAGGCATCTCGAAAAGGGCAGGGTGGTGATCTTCGTGGCAGGGACGGGAAACCCCTATTTCTCCACCGACACCGCCGCGGCACTTCGGGCCATGGAGATCCGTGCCGATGAGCTCTGCAAGGCCACCAAGGTCGACGGGATCTACGACAAGGATCCCACCAAGCACGACGACGCCACGATGGTCCCGCGGCTGAGCTACGATCGCTTCCTGATGGACCGGGTCGGGGTCATGGATGCCACCGCGGTAGCGCTTTGCCGCGACAACAACCTGCCGATCCGGGTGTTCCAGCTGACCCAGCGAGGCAATATAAAACGGGTTGTCATGGGCGCTGACGTCGGTAGCCTAGTGACAGCAGAGGGCTGAGCACTACGATTCGAGGGACAGATGCTTGCTGAAACCTTAGCAGAGCTCAAAGACGGCATCGCAAAAGCGCATGAGGCACTGAAGCGCGATCTCGCCAAAATCCGCGCGGGTCGAGCGAACCCCGACATCCTCGACTCCGTTCGCGTCGACTACTACGGTTCGCCCACCCCTCTCAAACAGCTTGCATCGATCTCCGTGCCCGAAGCTCGACTCATCGTGCTCAAGCCATTCGATCGCTCCCAGATGCAGGTCATCGAGAAGGCGATCATGGAAACCCAGCTCGGCCTCAATCCGTCGAACGACGGGGAGATCATCCGCATCCCGATGCCTTCACTCACCGAGGAGCGCCGCAAAGACTTAGTCAAGCTCGCCCGAAAGTCGGGCGAAGACTCCAAAGTTGCGATCCGCAAGGCGCGCCACGATGCCAAAGACATGATCGAGAGCCTTCAAAAAGAAGGCGAGGTCGGCAAAGACGACGCCGATCGCGCCCGCAAGGAGCTCGAGGAAATCGTCAAGGGCGGCACGGGGCGCGTCGACGAGATCGTCGGCAAGAAGGAAGCTGACATCCTCGAGGTGTAATACCCTGACCGCATGGTGTGGGGGCGGCCGGGGCTGACGCGGGATCTGTTCGGGATCGACCTGCGCTCCCTCGCGGTATTTCGGTTGAGTCTCGGCGCAGTCCTTTTGTGGGAGCTGCTCGACCGAATGCGGGGGCTCGACGAGCACTACACCGGTGAGGGCTTGGTGCCAGGCCCGGTTCTCGAGTCTCTTGCTGCGCACCCAGTCTATTCGGCGCACCTGCTCAATGACACCCAGGCTTTTCAGGCATTGCTCTTTGCAATCGCGCTGGTTGCCGCGGCCATGCTGCTCATTGGCTGGAGAACGAAGGTGGCGACCGTCCTCTCGTTCGTCCTTCTCCTGTCGCTTCATTCGCGCAATCCGCTCCTGCTCCATCACGGGGATTCACTCATTCGGTTCCTCTTGTTGTGGGGCATGTTCTTGCCGCTCGGAGCGCGCGCTTCGGTCGATGCATGGCGTCGTTCGGCTCCTCCGATTGCCTCGCCAGTACTGTCTGTCGGGAGCGCTGCACTCCTGTTGCAGGGCTTTTTTGTTTATCTCATCGCGACGATCTCGAAGCTTCAATACGATGCATGGTGGGATGGGCGTGCGCTGTATGCCGTCGCCAACAAAGCGAGCTACGCGCGCCCGCTCGGCGAGTACTTGACCGAGTTTCCCGGGGTCCTCGAGTTTTTCACGCATGCCACCCTTTTCGTCGAAGGGGCGATACCGCTCTTGTTGTTCAGCCCGTGGCGGCGCGATCTGTGTCGCGTCCTCGCTGTGCTGCTCGGGATCGGATTGCACCTAGGCATCTTCTTGGTCGTGGACGTCGGGACATTTCAGCCAGTCACGTCTCTCGCGCTCTTTCCTGCGCTCCCCGGCTCGCTCTGGGACCGTCTGGGTTGGCGTCTTGGCGGGAGCGGCGGAATAGAGTGGCGCCCGCGCCGGTGGTCCGAAGCAGTCGTCGGTTTCCTTCTCGCGTACACGATCGCATCGAATGCGTTGGCTCTCAGTACGGGCATGCACGCGATGCCTGAGCCGCTTCAAAGCGTCGGTCGCGTTCTTCGGCTCGACCAGCGGTGGCGGATGTTCGCGAATACCGACGTGACGATTCAGGGGTGGTGGGTCGTCGTCGGAAAGCTCGACAATGGTTCGGAGATCGACCTTTTGCATGGCACCCCCAAGGTGAGCCTTGAGCGCCCAAAGCGTTACTACCGGGAGATGCCGAACATGGCATGGCGCACGTATTGGGCCAGTATTTCGCGCGACCACTACGCGCCCTTTCGTCCGTGGATGGGGCGATACTTTTGTCGTTGGTGGAACCGCGACGCGGACCGCGCCCTCCGCGTCCAGGCAGTTCGCGTGATCTTCGTTCAAGAGCTTCGCTACAAGCCGGAGCTCGGCGGGGTGATTCGTCCTCGGGAGCTGGTCGCAACTGACTGCCGCGCGCTCGCCGACACCCTTCGTTAGAACGGAACGCCGAAGTTCACATAGAACTGCGCGCCGCCCCCTCGGTCGAGGCCATAGGCGAACCCCAGGCGTAAAGAGTAGGGCTGCACGTATCCGAGGGTGAAGTTCATCAGCAATTCGAGCCCCGTACCCTTGCGAAAGTCATTCAGGTTGAGGCGTCCGAAATAGGCGTTTCCGTAGTCGAAGAAGATCAGCGCATACATGCGGTCGAAGAACACCGGCACGGTTTCCGGTCCGCGCAGCACGCGGGTCAAAGGGAACCGGTATTCGGTCTGAACGAGCTGGAATCGGTCGCCCACGATCGAACGCGCGGGATAACCGCGTAGGGCGACCCCCCCGAGCTGTTCGAAGTTGAGCAGTTGTTCGATGAGCGAAGTGTCTGGAAACCCTCCAAGTACAAAGAAACCTCGTTCGCCGCGGCTGTCTTCTCCGGCGCCGCCGCCGTAACGGACCGCGAGGACGTGGTGCTGCGCCCAGGGCATCTCGATGAACCGCCGAATGAACCAAGACCCCGCAATACTTCGAAACCGGCTCCCAAAGCCGGGGTGCGCGAAGGACAAGCTCGCGCCGAGTGTTCGGCCCTCTGACGGCGTGTAGTCGAATGCGTGTCTCCGGACATCCGTGTAGCTCCAGGAGAGCGCAATGTCCGCGTTGAGCCCGGTTGCCGGGAAGCTCGGTGGCCCAAAGTTCGGGTCGAATAGCTCGTCGACGTCGGTGAGCGACCGTGACCAGGTGAGCCCATAGCTCGCTGCGACGCGGTTGCTGTGAAATGACCGGGGAATGACGTAGCTCGTCGACAAACGGCCCCCGTACAAGTCCTCTATGTAAGGCAGCGCCCGGCCGTTCACGACGAAGCCCCCCCTCGGCACGACGCGTCGAAACAACGACAAGCGGAGGTTTGGCGGCAAGCGCATCAAGGTGTAGCTGAATTCGGCTTCGACATGGCCTTCGGTCAAGCTGATGCCAAGTCGTGCGAAGATCGAATGAAACCCTGCAGCGTCGATTCCGTCTGTGAAAATCCCCAACTGGCGTCCAAAGGCGTCCTCTTCGAAGTCGATCCCCCAGAAGCGCGGATAGACGGTCCTTGCCGCGACGTAGCGCGTGCCTAAGTCAGGGGCGATTCCTTCGGCGAGGTCCGCCGGGGGCCGGTCATCCACATAGGGCGCCGCGGGCCGGTCGAGATCCGGGTCGAGGTCCATCAAGAACACGTCGTACCCGATGCTCGTGTACCCGATGTACGCGAGCTTGGTTCCATCTGGGGAAGGCGCAGGCGTGTACGCGCCTGAAACGAGGTTGGTGATTTGCACGATGCGGCCGGAGGCTGGCTCCCACGTGTAAATGTTGGCGATGCCCGTGCGATCGCTCGAGAAATAGAGCCGACTGCCGTCGGGCGCCCAAGCGGGGCCTGTATCCATCGCACGGTCGTGGGTCACTCGGGTGACCTTCCGGGTTTCCAGATCGAGCACGTGGATGTCTCGGTATCCTCCTTTGAGCCACACGCTGTAGGCGATTTTGGTTCCGTCCGGGGAGAACCGAGGCGTGTACGTTTGCTCGAAGCGCTCGCTTTCTACGAGAGCGTCTTGTGTTCCTTCAATGTCTTCGAGGTCCGCAATCCACAGGCTCTGCGTTCCAGCCGAGTTGCGCACGTATGTGATCCGCTTTCCGTCTGGGGAGATATCCGGATAACGCGCGCGAAGACCGTGTGTGAGACGAACTCGCTTCGATGGCTTGCGAGGCTCATACCGGAACAGGTCGTAGAAGAAGTAGATGTTGGTTTTGTAAGCATCGGCTGACTCGAAATAGTAGCTGCCATCGGGATGAACAGTCGGATAGCTTTGGCCAGCGCTCCTCACGAGCCTCTCAACGCGATTGCCATCGCGGAGATCCAACCGGCGGACTTGCGGGTCGCTGCGGCCATCGGCGACGAAGTAGAGCAAGCGATGGTCGTCCGCAAAGCGGAGCCCGCGGACTATCTGCCCGTCAAAGGTCAACCGCTTCCCTTGAACGATCCCACCTCTCATCACGCCGCGAGCAACTTCCCCGTACTGAGCTTTCATGTCGTCGATCCACATGCCGTAGAGCTCGGTGAAGGTCTTCCCTTCGAGCCGTTTGGCCATGCGGTTGACGCTGTAGGGAATCGCCCGGCTCCCATACCATTGCACCATGTCCTCGATGAACCCCTCGCCGTATCTCTGAACGAGCCAGTTCACAAAGCGTGATCCATACAAGTACCAGATGTTGGACTGCGGCCAATAGTCAGTGCGGTTGTTGAGCGTGTCGAAATGCAAGATGTTGTCTTCGAGCACCGCCATGCGCATGTACATCTCGAACTGGGTCGAACGAAGTCGCCCGCCAGACGTCAGAGCCGATTCGTAATAGGTCGCCATGCCCTCGATCAACCATCGAGGCTGAAGCAGATTTGGTGTCCACACTCTTCCGAAGATCTCGTTGATGATGCGTGGAATCCCACCGAGGTAGTCTTGGTGGACGATGTGAGCATGCTCATGTGTCACGAGTATGGTCATCCAGTCGTCAAAGTCGCCGAGGACCGAGAGGTCGTCAGGCGCGCTTGCGAAGAGCCGTATTTGCGTATAGCGGAGCGCGGTCGCCGAGCCGTTGGCGAACCCGGACTCGTCGGTGAGGGTGATTTGGACGCGCTTCTTCGGTTGATGGCCCAGGAGGGGCACCAGTCGTTGATTGGCCCGTTCTGCTATCTCGAGGACTCGCCTCGCCAAAAGCCCCAGCGGCTCGGGATAGTTGACCTCGAAGTGCTCACTTTGGACGGTCCGCCACCGCCTGGTGAGGTCTCTTGTCTGGGCCCCTGCCGGAATCGCCCACAAAAGCACCAGCAGACAAGCCACCCCCACCGCCGCTCGGGCCATCCATTTCTTTGTAACACGGGCCCCGAGACTCCCCATAGATGCGACTCATTCGTCCTTCCTCGGCCAAAGGCTTGACCGCTTGCATGGCCACCTCCTAGCCTTAACGGTGATTGGGGCTGAAGTTTCTATAAAATGGGGTCAGGGCTAGGGGAGTTGGATATCGAGGGTTTGACGTTGCCGTTGGCGCTGCGTTTCATCTCCGGGAAGTACCAGGGAGGGGAGTTCCCTCTTCCTGACGAGGGGGAGATCGTCATCGGACGCTCAAGCGAGCTCGATATGGTGCTCGTCGAGGACATGGTATCGCGCCGTCACGCGAAGATCTTCGTCGAGACCGGAGACATCTTTCTCGAGGATCTCGGGTCCACCAACGGCAGCTTCGTCAACGGCGAGAAGGTGACTCGCACCAAGCTTGCGGAGGGTGACCGCATCCTCATCGGGACGAGCATCATCAAAGTCGTAGCCTCGGACGGTTCAGGCTCCCTTCAGGATGCCAAGGCGCATATGCAAGACGTGGCGAGCGTCAAGCCCGCTTCCTCCGCAAGCACGATGACGGGTTCGATCGCCGAAGTCACGCTGCCTGACCTGCTCCAGCTCTTTAGCGCTTCCAAGAAGACGGGCGTGCTACAGATCACGACCGAGAGCGATGTCGGTTCGATCTACCTCGACGAAGGCTCAGTTCAGTTCGCCGCCGTCAACGGCGATGAGGCGGTTCCCCCGGACAAGGCGTTCTACCGTATTCTCGTTTGGGATAAGGGGACGTTTGACTTGCTTCCCAAGGTAGAGCGTGAGTTCCCAGCCACCGTTCAGATGAGCATTGAGGGTCTTTTGATGGAGGGAATGCGCCAACTCGACGAGATACGCCGGCTAGGCGACGCACTTCCACCTCTTCAAAGCCGCATTTCGATCTCGTCGCCTCTTGACAAGCCATTGCGTGATGCATCTCCCGAAGAGCTCGACGTCGTTCAACTCGCGCTCAACTTCGAAACGCTGGCCGACATGATGAACCACAGTGGCAAGCCAGACCCGGAAATCGCCGAGGTCGTGGTTGCGCTACTGGAAAAAGGCTACCTAGCCGTCCGATAGAACCCTGTTCTATTTCGTGAGGAGCCTTGCGAGCAGGCCTTCGGAGTAGTCGGTGAGCTCGGTGAACACGACGCCCATGCCCGATGGGTCATCTTGAACGCGGACGACCTCGCCCGAACCTTCGATTGTCGCAAGGTCATCCATGATGACGGTGAAGGTGAGGGTGACCTTGGTTCCGACGGGTAGCGGCTCCTTCGAGCGAATGAACACGCCGGAGCGCGATACGTTTGTCACGTACTCGTGTACGAACGCGTCGAACGACTCGAATTCCTTGTTGATCGTGAGCCGTCGGTCAGTGCGTTGGTCGTCGGCGTGGTTGGCCATTGGACTCGGTCAAGCTCCAGTTAGATCGAACTGCTCGAGATGATAGTCGTTTCGGGGGTTCAATTCGATGCGTCGTTGAAAGCGGCGGGCGGCCTCATTCATGGACGCGCGTTCCCCGCGCTCGAGCATGTCGCATACCGCTGGATGCGCGCTGATCACGATCTTGTAGCCGGGGAGAGAGTCACGCTCTCGTCGCATTTGGCGGAAGATCTCGTGGCATACGGTTTCTTTCGATTGTAGCAGCCCGGTTCCATCACAGAAGAAGCAGCGCTCGTAGAGCGTTCTTCCGAGGGATTGTCGGGTTCGCTTTCTCGTCATTTCGACGAGACCGAGATCACTGATTCGAATCGCGGTCGTCCTCGACTTGTCGTTTTTGAGGGCCGCAAGCAGAGCTTTGAAAACCTTTTCTCGATGTGCGTGCCTTTCCATGTCGATGAAATCAAGCACGATCAAGCCGCCGATGTTCCGAAACCGCAGTTGGTAGGCGATCTCATGCACCGCCTCGAGGTTGGTCTGCAAAATCGTCTGCTCGACGTCACGCCCTTTGCCAGTGAATCGGCCCGTATTGACATCGATTGCCGTCAACGCTTCGGCATGATCGATCACGAGGTGACCCCCCGAAGGCAGCTGCACTTTGCGCGACAAGGCACGGGTGATCTCTTCCTCGATACCGTACTCGTCGAACAGGGGCTCGTGCCCCTCATACAGGCGCACGTCGTTAGCCCGCTCCGGGAGAAACAGCGTGAGAAACTCCTTCAGTCGCGCGTATTCGTCGCGGTCGTCGATCACGATTTCGTTGATATCCTCCGTGAAGATGTCGCGCGCAGACTGGATGACGATATCGGGTTCCTCGTGAACGAGCGCGGGGATTTTTTTTGCCCCATCGCGCGCCTTTTGGGTTTGCTCCCAGAGCTTGACCAAGTATCCAATGTCTGCCTTGAGCTTCTTTTTGGTGAGGCCCTGCGCCAGGGTCCGCACCACGACTCCGCCATGCGGTGGCTTCACCGAGTCGATGACCTCCTTGAGGCGGCGGCGTTCGCGGTCGTTTCCGATCCGTTTAGACACGCCCACATGGTCGACGGTTGGCATGAACACGACGTACCGTCCGGGGAGCGCGACGTGGCTCGTCACGCGCGCTCCTTTGGTGCCGATCGGTCCCTTCGAGACCTGAACCATGAGCTCCTGCCCCTCGTTGAGGAGATCGCGGATCGGGGTCTTCCTCGAGACCCGGCTTCTTCGCCCTCTGTTTTGGCGCTTCTCGGGTTTCTCGCCCTCTTCCTCAGTGCCCGGCTCAGCCTGGAGGTCTTCGACGTGGAGAAAGGCTGCGCGGTCTAGCCCCACATCAATGAACGCCGCTTGCATCCCAGGAAGAACGCGGGTCACGCGGCCAAGGTAGATGTTGCCTACCGGGGATCGATGATGTCTGCGCTCGACGTAAAGCTCTCGGAGCTCCCCGTCGGCGATGAGACCAACGCGGGTTTCCCCGATGTCGACGTTGATCAGAAGAGTGTTTTTCGACATTCGTGTTTCCGTTTTCAGCGTTCGCGGTGATCAGGCGCGGTCGGCCGGGCTCGGGGCCTCGGACGAGTCTGCACGAACCAGCGTGCCTCGCTACTCGATCAACGAGCGCGCAGGGCCACCGGCGCGTCTTCGGAAGAGCTAGTTCTTCGCGAAGATCTGCTCGATTTCGGCCTGCGTGCTCTCTTCGGTCTTCGATCGCGCGACGGCGATTTCCTTCACGACGAGGTTGCGCGCAGTCTCCAGCATTTTCTTTTCGCCGAAGGACAGAGACTTCTCTGCCTGCAGCCGGTAAAGGTCACGCATGACCTCGGCCACATCAAAAACCGAGCCTGTTTTGATTTTGTCCATGAAACCGCGATAGCGGCGGTTCCAGGTCTGGTTGTCGAACACGACAGGCTGCTCTTCAAGCAGCGCGAAAATCTCCTTGATGTCGGTCTCTGAGATCGGGGGTCTGAGCCCAACCTTTCGAGCCTGCGCCACCGCCACCATGATGGTGTCGTTGTTCTTTCCGTCGAGCGGCCTCAGCACGTAGAATTCCATCTTCGCGGTGCCAATTTTCCGCTCTTCGATCGAGACAACCTCGGTCACGCCTTGTTTTGGGTAGATGGCTTTATCGCCAACCTTGAACTCGTGTGTTCCCGCATGCATCGGGACTCCTTATCGCCAAAAATGTCCCCTTACGCCTGTGTGGCAGGCGTTAGGTTAAACGGGCGCTGCGCAGTGTTTATTTCCAGCCTCAGCGTCGCACGTCGCGCGTCCCCGTCTCTCAATGGAGCTGAGTGTTCCCCAGCCGGGGTGAAATGTAGTCCGAGGACGCATACGGCGCAACGCGAACCAGGAGCCGAAGTCGCCGGTCGGCGTCCCAATCGATCGCAACTGTGATCCCCTCTTGCGAACTTTCTTCAGCTTTTCAGTGTGACCTGATAGATTAACGTTTATCAACGATTCCGATGTGTTGAGCTTCTTACTTGCAAAACTTTTGGCTCAAATACATCATAGTTATGTATAATTCATGTGCGGTTCTGCTTGACACGTGAAGTGACGTGACAATACGGTACCTGCACCTGCAATCTTGACCCACCTTGGAGGAGGTCGAAATGGCGACTGCAAAGAGACGAACAAGAAAGGCCGCAAAGAAGAGACGGCCTGCAAAGAAGAGGCGCACGACGAAGAAGCGTGCAACCAAGAGGCGCACTACGAAAAAGCGCGCAACCAAGAAGCGGCGCACGACGAAGAAGCGCGCCACTAAGAAGAGGCGGCCCGCTAAGAAGCGCCGCACGACCAAGAAGCGGCGTACGACCAAGAAACGGCGTACGACGAAGAAGCGGCGTACGACGAAGAAGCGGCGTACGACGAAGAAGCGGCGCACGGCTAAGAAGCGGCGTCCCGCTAAGAAGCGGCGCACGACCAAGAAGCGGCGCACGACGAAGAAGCGCGCCACTAAGAAGCGGCGTCCCGCTAAGAAGCGGCGCACGACCAAGAAGCGCGCAACGAAGAAGCGCTCAACGCGCAAGAAGAAATAGCGCACTTCGCTGGGTTGACCCTCGGGTTGACCAGGGGGTCACCTTAGGGTGGCCCCTGGCCTGAGGCCCCGGTTTAACGGGGCCTTCGCGCAGTCTGTCGTGGCGATTCCTCTTGCTTCGTGGGGGGTGTTCGTCTGCTGACGCCCCAGCCAATCGGCTGGGGCGTCGGTGTTTAAGCCTTCTTCTCGCCTTGCAGAAGTTGCGCGACGCGCCGAGCCTCAATACGCACCGGGATCACTTTTTCGCGATCCAGCGAAACCGATCCGACGGCTGCCCCTTTTCGCTTGTGGACGAAGCGGCGCGGGGTGTAGAGCACATCGACGACTAGCTCGCCGCGCAGCTCGCTGAAGTGGGCCGCTAGGGTGGCGGCGTCCACCAACGCGTCGGCCGAGCACGACTTTCCCTTGGCGAGCGGCACGACCACATGGGCTCCGGTCACGCCCCGCGCGTGAAGCCACAGATCGTGGGGCCTTGCGACTCGCAAGGTGAGGCGGTCGTTGTCGGCGGCGCTCCGACCCACGAAGATCTCGGAACCGTCGGCCGCGACGAATTCACGGTAGGGGCTACGCCCGGCGTTCTGTTGCCTCTTGCGCGCTTGTTCTTGGCTCGAAGTGGTGGGGACACGCAGTTCGGTAAGCCTGGCGGCCAGGGCCTCGGGTGCCTCGTCATCGAAGTGCTTTCTGAGTCGCTCGAGTGCTTCGAGCTCGGAATCGACCGCCTCGAGCCGACGAGGCGCGATGTCGAGGCCCCGTTTGAGCCGCTTTGATTTCTGGAATAGCTGCTGGGCAAGCTCAGGTGGGCTCATGGTTGGGTCGAGCTCGATGCGGACGGTCCGCGGATTCTCGTCCCAAGTCTCGGCCTCGAAACAGGTCGAATTCGCTGGAATTTCGGACGCATACGCAAGGATGAGGGTGGCTCGCTCGTGCAGCTCGTCTGCCTGCGCTGCGCGATCGAGGTCTCGTAGGATCGCGTCGCGCTTTTTCGAAAGCCGTTTGTGGTGCTTGTCGACAAGGACGCCAAGTTGGCTCTTTCGGGCCGCATGATGGGCGGCGAGGACCGCCTGGCCAGACTCCCGGAGCGAGGCCAGATCGCGTTCTCGGAAATGATCGCCTTCGTGGAGGCGAATCGGGCGTGTACCGGGGGAGCGCACGACGATCGACCCGTCGGAATCCTCGATCCACCAGCCTCCGTGTGGCTTGCGCGGCGCGCAGATCAAGAAGCGGTTGATCCCGGCGCGTGAGAGCGTCAGGCGGATGAAGCGATTGCTCTGCTCGACGCGATCGATGGTGGCGCCTTTCGCGTGGCGTCGAAGCTGCGAAACTGCCTCGCCGGCTCGCTCTCCGCGAGGCCGATCGTCGATGATGCCAGTTCCGAGCGCGCCAGGGTGGGTCGACAGGAGGAGCACGGCGTTCGCCCCGTCTGCCCGAATCGTGACGCACAGGAGCCCTGGCTCGGGCTGGTCCACGCGGTCGATCTTCGCCCTCACACCTGCCCTTCAGACAAGGATCGGAGAAGCTGCGCCTCTTGGAACGACCGGGCGGATTCGATGCAGACGAATACTCGTGAGGCGCAAGAGCCCTCGAGCTTGTGGAGCACCTCCAGCAGCTGAGCATGCGAAAACGAGCGTCGAAGGCCCTCGGCACGAAGAGAGGCGTAGAGCACCCGAGCGCGGGGCACGGGGTCGTCGATCACATCGAATCCTCCGACCACGGAAAGCGAATCAGCCATGGTCTGGCGCAATTCCGGCTCCCAAAGGCCGGTGGGCCGCCACACGATGATGCGCTCTTCCGCCTTCGGGACCCTCGCGAAGTACTCTCTAAGCCGCTCCCGATCGCGCGCTCCGGTGGTGACTGCCGCGCTGGTGGCGATGACGACGACCGATGCCTCGAGAGCATCCGACGCTTCGGACAGCCAGCTGAGCCCTCGCTCGAGCTCATCGCTCGGTCGGAGCGGGCCGTCCGGAGATCGCCAGCAGGTTTCTGGGGCGCGTAGGCCCAGATGAAGATCTGGAGGTAGCTCTCGCCGCCACCGTGCCAGGGTCGTGGGCTTGGGCAGCGGTGCCAACGGGGCGAGCTCTGCGTAGCGAAGCGCCGCCACGTACTTCGGACCCGGCGGTCGTTCGAGAAGGGCGCCGACGAGGAGGTCCATCGGCGAGAGGGTAGTCGTAGCGGGAACACAAGCAAAGGCGGCGTGAGGCCACACGCCGTCAGCTCGATTGAAGCGTTCGCAGTGCCAGTGTACGCTCGGGGCGCGCTAGCGGAGTTGCCTCGATGGTGCAGATTGCAGGATGCGGAGAACGCTGGAGTCGAGTTGGCGTCGTGACGCCAACGGACTGGCGGGCGGCGACCGACGCGGTGATTCTAGCGGCGCGCCTCATTGCAAAGCCCGGCGAGCTTCTGGTTTGGCTGGATGAATCATGCGCGCTCGCCGTTGCGCACCGCACCCCGCAGCGGAGCCTCGGGATTCGTCTTGGGGCCTATACACTGCTCTTGTTCGACCAGGCCGGACAACTGCTCAAAACTTTACCGCTTGGTGGAGCGTCCGCCAAAGAGGTCGAGGCATGGCTTTCCAAACAAGGATTCAACACCGAGTGGGTCACAGACCTGCCGCCCTCACCGAGTGATGCGGCACTTTCGAACATTGACCGAACGATCAGCAACGTACACGAGACCCTGGGCCACATCGCCCGTTTGACCCACGGCTCGAGCGTGGTGCACACCGATCCACAGACGCTCGAGACGACCATGGTGATTCGCCTATCGAGTCGGGAGGGTGAGTCGGCGAGAATGATCGTTGTGGGCTTCTCGACCGAAGGCGAGCAGGGCGAGATCTTCGTCCGTGCAGAGCCTGCTGATGCGCTGCCATCCGATCTCCGGCTGGCGATGTCCGAGGTTGCCGCAAAGAGCGATGTCGATGCACAAGCGAAGTTGGTCGAGCTTTTCCTCCACAAATCCCTGGAACAGGCCTACGCCACGCTCAAAAGGGACTGGCGACCTCGCAGGCCTTCGACGCCTTGATTCCAGTGAGGCTGTGCGCATTGACGAGGGGTGTTTCGATGGCCTACAACTGCCTCTAGGTTTGGGACCCTAAGGGTCGGGCCAAGAGGGGAATTTAGGGCATGGAGCAAGCTCGCAATTATGTCTGCACGGAGTGCGCAAGCGCGGTTCCGTCCGGACACAAGTTCTGCGGGGCCTGCGGCGCAGGGGTGCCGAACGAAGCGCAGACGCTAGAGACGAGATACTTCGGAGCCATGCAGATGCCAGGCAAGGCCCGACTCATCGTGGTTCGGGGCGACGAGGCAATGGGAGAGGGGCTGAGCTACTTGCTGCAGGCCACCGAGCACGTGGCGGGTCGAGAGGCTGACCAGATCCCCTTCCCAAGCGACAATTGGCTTAGCCCGACACACGCCAACTTCCACTACCGAGGTGATAGACTGGTCGTCCGAGACGAGGGCAGCTTGAACGGCGTTTACCTACGGACTCGCGGTTCGACACCCATCCAAATCGGGGACTACTTCATGTGCGGTCAGCAAGTCTTTCGAGTCGACGCGACTCCAAAAGACTCTTCGGGGCCCGAAGCCGACCAAACCTATTTCTATTCGTCTCCCCGCCGGCCGAGCGCGTTCCGAGTCACGCAGATTCTCGAGGGCGGGATGGACGGGATCGTTTGCTGTGCCCACGAGCGAACGGTCGAAATCGGTCGAGAGGACTGCGACATCAACTTCCCCGATGACTTGCACATGTCTCCGCGTCACGCCAGGGTTGAGATGTCTGGCGACACGCTCGAGTTGGTCGATGCGGGCTCACAGAACGGGACCTTCCTCCGAATTCGAGGCGAACGAGAGCTCAGCCACGGAGATTATCTGTTTCTCGGAAAGAACTTGCTTCGGGTGGAGGTGACCGCATGATCGTCTGTTCCCGGTGCAGCAAAGAAAACCAAGACCACTACAAGTTCTGTCTAGGGTGTGGCGCGGAGCTGCCACGTGGGTCATCCAAGCCGAAGTCGTTTTCGGCGCCCACACCTCCTGGGGGGAGCTCGACCGTCGGCAGCACGGGCACGGGCACGAAGCCCCCGCGCCGCATGCAGGCTGCAGAAGCGCTTGCCGCGGCCGAGCCGGTATCGCGGGCGGCAGACGTCGACCCAATACCGGTTCAGGCCGTTCGCTCTGAGCCGGCTACCGCGGCCGATCCACTTCCGCGGGAGCTCGCCCCGCTTGCAGAGGGGGCCGCGCCGTGCACCAATTGCGGAGCGCAGGTTCCTGAGAACTTCCGTTTCTGTCACGTGTGCGGCCATGACCTTCACGCCGCGCCTTCGACCAATGGGAGCCCCGGTGCCGCGGAGGAACGGGTCTCGGCTCCGGCGGTGGCGGCGGCTCCACAACACACTGCCGCGCGGGCCAAGCTAGTTCTCATCCAGCCAGATGGTTCCGAGGGCGAGGCCTTTCCGCTTGGAGATGGCCCCACACTGATCGGTCGGGCGAGCGGCAGTATCTTCGCCAACGACGCCTATCTGTCTCCCGAGCACACGGAGTTTCGGTTCGAAGACGACCAGCTGGTGGTCAAGGACATGGAAAGCCTCAACGGGATTTATATCCGGGTCGAGGCGGAGGTTCCGATCGAGTTGTTTGACGGGAGTGTGTTTCGCGTCGGTCAGGAGATACTTCGCTTCGAGGCGCCGACGGCCCCCGATCCTTCACCCGATGGCACGCAGCTGATCGGGAGTCCGCACCAGGGCTTCATGGGCCGCATTTGTCTCGTCATCGGCCGCGAGACCACCGGCAACTGCTTCCCGATTCCGCATGCGGGCATCCATCTCGGGAGAGAACGAGGGGACGTGGTCTTTCCAGAGGACGGCTATGTGTCCGGCCTTCATTGCCGAATTCATTCGGAGTTGGGGCACGTGTTCCTCACCGATCTCGGAAGCTCCAACGGCACTTTCGTGCGGGTTCTCAATGAGTCGTTCGTTCCGAAGGGGACGTTCGTGCTCATGGGTCAGCAGTTGTTTCGAGCCGACTACTGACAAATTCTTCGATCCGCTCGGCAATTCGATCTGGTTGCTCGACCGGCGCCGCATGGCTTGCTTCGGGAATGACCTCGAGCTCGGCGTCGGGAATCGCCTGAGCCATTTCCTCGGCAAGGGCCATTGGCGTGAAGGTGTCGTGCTCGGCTGCGATGACCAGGGTCGGAGCTCGCACATCCTCCAGGAACCCTCGTGCGTCGTGCTCACCTGCCAGCTGCAGCATGCGAAGAAAAACATCTGGGTCCATCAGCGCGGCATGCTCCCAGTAGCGCTGGAAGTCCTCCTCTTGAATGCGTTCGGCATCGAGCTCGCGGCCCGCGCAGGCAATACGAAAGGCGATCGAAGCCGGTACGCGTCCCCAGACTGCACGTGCCACCTCAGGGAAGGATCGCGATGCGCGGATGAGTCCGGGAAGCACTTGGCTGAGAAGGTCCGAGCCATGAAACGTCGTCGTGATGCTCCCGTACGTGCCACACATCAACACCAGTCCGGCGACGCGGTCTGGGTGCTGACGGTAGAACTCAAGGGCCACCTGGACTCCCATCGAATGCCCAACGAGGACGGTGCTCTCAATCTCGAGGTGGTCGCAAATGTCGCGGAGGTCGCGCGCAAGGTCTTCGATTGAAAGTTGGTTACGGTCGACCGGAGGCCCACTTCGTCCATGACCGCGAAAATGCCAGTGAACGACCCGATGTCGGCTGGCGAGCTTTGGTTGCAGGTAGCGCCATGCGAAACCGTCACAACCGATTCCATCGATTAGGACGATCGCCGGTGTGCTATTGCCGAGCGTTTCGAAGAACAAACGCGTGCCGTCTGCCGCCTCGACGAAGCCCTCACGGTCGTACTCCACGCCCGGGAGCTTACTTCTTTGGTGCGCCTTCGGGTGAGTCCGGGATATCGTTGACCGAGGGCAGCTTGCGAATCTCGGGCAGGGCGATCTTCACGCAGCGCTGGACGATCCATGAGAGCGAGCGGTCAAGCCTTGCCGATTCGTGCTTGATGTCGTGTAGCATCGATTCAGGAAAGTAGAGGCTCTGCTTGCGCTTATCAGTCGTCGACATCGTTGGAAACTCCATACGAACGCGTACCATACAGGTTACGCCGCACTCATGTATTTCGTGGTCCTACCCACGGATAGATGCAGTGTCAATGGTTAAGGTCTGAAATCCATGTCCCGTCACAAATCCTCCCTCAAAACGCGCCTCGTCATCGTGGGCCTGCTGGCTATGGCGCTCGTGGTCGTCACTGCGTCCGAGGCCCCTGCGCGGCGTAGCCCTTTCCAGCCGCTGACGATCTTCGCTCGGGCACTGGCGTACATCGAAGTCAACTACGTTGAGCCCATCGATCAGAAGAGTCTCGTCTACGGAGCGATACGCGGGTTGGCGGAGTCGCTCGATCCTCACTCGGTGTTTCTCGAGCCGGAGGAGTACGTGATTCTCGAGAACGACGCCGAGGGCCGTTTTGCAGGAGTCGGGGTCGAAGTGTCGATGCGAGATGGGTGGCTGACCATCTTGACGGTGTTCGAGGGCGGTCCCGCAGACAAAGCAGGGCTCAAGCCGGGCGACCGTTTCTTGGGGATCGAGGGCATGGATGCGCGCGACATCAGGCTCTATGATGCGGTGCGTTCGATCCGCGGCGAAGCGGGGACAGATGTGACGGTCACGATTCGACGGGCAGGCGTCGAAAAGGCGATCGAGCGGAAGCTCACCCGAGCGTTCATCGACGTCGATCCAATCGACCTCCGATACCTCGAAAACGGAATCGTCTACGTCCAAATTCAATCATTCCAAGAAGACGTCGCCGAGCTGCTGAGCGAGGCGCTCGACCAAGCGGTGATGTCGCTTCGCCGAAAAGGCGGCCTCAAAGGACTACTGCTCGATCTCCGGGACAACGGAGGCGGTCTGCTTCACGAAGCGGTGCTCGTGAGTGACGAATTCCTATCTTCGGGTCTCGTGCTGACCACGCGCGGTCGGGGGGGAGAGCTGATTCAGGGGTTCTCCGCGCGCAGGGGAGGGACGCGCCCCAAGTGGCCGATGGTGGTTCTGATCAACGAACAGACTGCAAGCGCCGCGGAGATCGTTGCCGGCGCGCTCAGTGATCACAAGCGAGCGACGCTAGTGGGTACGCGTACGTTTGGTAAGGGAAGCGTGCAGAACGTTTTCGAGCTTCCCGATGGGAGCGCTCTGAAACTGACCATCGCGCGCTACTACACGCCGTCGGGCCGGTCCATTCAAGCAGAAGGCATTTCGCCTGACATCTTGGCCGAGCAGCCCAAAGAAGACGACAGCCCCGAGCCGATTCGCGAAGAAGAGCTTGAAGGTCACTTGGCAGCGAAGCCAACGTCGCAGAAACGCATGAAGCCCGCGACTTCGTCTGCGAGTGAAAAGCGCCAAACCTCCGTCCTCCTCGCCGATGATCCCCAAGCCCAACGCGGCTACCAGGTCCTGCAGAAGCTCATCCGTCAATAAGGGGATGGGTCCGTGTTTCGTCTATGAGGGGTTCCCCTTTCTGCGGAGGAGGCGGAAGACGACCCCTTGGGTCGTGCCGGGGCGCGTCTCGACCTCCTCGAAGGCCGAAAGGTCACCAGGGAACTGCGTGTCGCCTTCGACGTCTCTGTCGATGGTCGTGAGGTGAATTTCGGTCGCCAACGGCAATGCCTCTCCATAGAGGCTTGCGCCGCCGATGATGAACGGACACTCGTCTGTCGTTCGTGCAAGGTCGATCGCATCGGCCAAGCTGCTGGCGACCTCGCATCCCGGGAAAGATGCGCCTTTGCGTCGAGAGATCACGATGTTGCGCCTTTGCGGCAGCGGCCGACCAATCGACTCGAAAGTCTTGCGACCCATGATCACGGCGTGCCCCTCGGTCGTGTTCTTGAAGTGCTTGAGGTCCTCGGAGATGTGCCAAGGTAGGACACCACCTTTTCCAATGACACCGTTACGCGCGACCGCGACGATCAGCGCGAGCGGCGGTAGTGATGCGGGCCTTTCGGTCACACCGCCACCGGAGCTTTGATGCGCGGATGGGGGTCGTAGTCGGTGAGCGCGAAGTGCTCGTATCGGAAGTCGAAGATGCTCTTCACACTCGGGTCGAGCTTGATCGTCGGCAGGGGGCGGGGGTCGCGACTCAGCTGGACGCGAGCCTGTTCGATGTGGTTTTTGTAGAGGTGGACATCGCCAAAAGTGTGGACGAAATCGCCGGGCTCGAGGTTTGAAACCTTGGCCACCATGATCGTGAGCAACGCGTAGCTTGCGATGTTGAAAGGAACCCCAAGAAATACGTCGGCACTGCGCTGGTACAACTGACAGCTCAGGCGACCCCTATGCACGTAGAACTGGAAAAGCGTGTGACAAGGGGGGAGGGCCACCTTCTCGGCCTCGAGAGGGTTCCAACCGGAGACGATGAGGCGACGGCTCTGCGGATCGTTGCGGATCTGGTCCACGACATAGCCGAGTTGGTCGAACCCGTCTTTTTCATACGAGCCATCGTCGCGTCGTGTCGCCCCAAAGTTGCGCCACTGGTGGCCATACACCGGGCCGAGATCACCCTCCCTACGACCGAAGCGCGCGGTTTGCTCGGCGGTGGCCCACTCGTCCCAAATCGAAACGCCCACCTCCTGCAAGTGACTCACATGCGTTTGGCCTCGGACGAACCACAGAAGCTCATGGACGATCGACTTGAAATGAACCTTCTTGGTTGTGAGGAGCGGGAAGCCAGCGGCCAAATCAACCCGCATTTGGTGCCCGAAGATACTTCTTGTACCGGTACCGGTCCGGTCTTCCCGGTCGACGCCTTCTTCCAGCACCTTCCGCAGCAGATCGAGATACACCAGCATGCCACTACTCTTTTTTGATCTCGACTTTGACCGGCTCGCGTGGCTCGTCTCGACGAATGGAATAACGCACCAACGCCCGAAGGATGTCGTTGCGCTCGAGGTCGCCAATGAGACGCTTGATGTCTTCGTAGATCGAGGGATCGGTGAGGAGAGCCCCTATGGTGCCTTTGCCTTCGCGCATCTCTTTGGTGAGATAGGCGATGTCGTCGCTGGCGTTCTGGAGGTTGGTCATGAAGGAGTCGCCAAGCTCGCCGTAAATCAACTGGTTGATAGCCCCGTCACCTTGACGAACGTCCGTGAGGATTGCGTTCAGTTGTCCGAACGTGTCTCGGATGTTTTCGATCGCCTCGGTTCCCTGGCTCCCGTAGAAAAGCGCATGAGCGGTGCCGTCGCCGTGTTGGATCTCTTCGCTGATCTTGTTGAGGTTTTCGCCGAGTTCCGTCACTTGGGTGCCCGCTGACCTCAGGTTCTTGATGGCGCCTTTCACATCACGCGCCAACTGCTCATCGGTCATGAGCGCCCCGATCGTACCTTCGCCGCTTGCCAGCATGCCTGATGCCTTCGCCAGATTGCGGGCCGTTTCCTTCAAGTCTTCAGAGAACTCCTGATCGGCGAACGGGTCGGTCGCCAGTCGCAGGTTGTGCGCAGTGCCCTCAGCCTCGTACAGGGTCCGCTCGGCGAGGGCCATGATGCCGCCACCGACCTCGGCCGGAATCGGTATGTCGGGATCCCATGCCGGGTACTTGTCCGAGCCCACCGTCACCTCGATGATTCGGTCTCCGAGAAGCCCCTTGCTACCGATCGAGGCGTAGCTTGGTTGGACTGGGTCGTCCTTGCTTACTTCGATACTGGGGTCGCCACGCACTAGATGTGCCGCATCGTCGATCACGCGAAAATAGACTTCGATGCTGCCGGCCTCACCGATCAGCACGTCCGTCACCGAACCGACATTGACGCCCGCCACACGAACCGTGTTACCTGTTTGAAGGCCGCCCACGTCTTCAAAGACCGCGTGATACGTCGTTTTGGCGGAAAAGACATTCTCTTGAGCCCCGATGGCAAAGGCGATCCCAGCGCCAATCGTCAGTGAGAGCAGGACGAATATGCCAACGCGAAGGCGAGTACCGGAGGTCGTCTTCATCTCTTACCCAACCCAGCCCCTTACCCAGCACTCCTTAGCAGAGTTTCGGTGTCCTCGTCGACCGGGGCGTTCCCCTCGATGAAGTCGCGCACTCGGGGGTCATCCGAAGCCCGCACTTCGTCCGGCGTGCCGGAGAAGATCACGAAGCCATCCTGGATCATGGCGATGCGGTCGCTGATGGCCAGGGCCGTATCCATGTCATGTGTAACCACGACGGAAGTGACCTCGAGGCGATCGTTCAAGTCGATGATGAGATCTGCAATTCGGGTGACATTGATCGGGTCAAGCCCCGTCGTCGGTTCATCGTAGAGCAGGATCTCCGGCCGAATGGCGAGCGCCCTTGCCAACGAGACCCGCTTCTTCATGCCGGCGGACAGGTCGGCGGGCCATGTCTCCTCGGTGCCAGGAAGCCCTACATGGGCCAGTGACTCACGCACGCGTTCCGAGATCTCTTTCTCTGTCATGTCGAGCTGCTCACGAAGTCCGTACGCGACGTTCTCCTTGGCATTGAGCGAATCGAAAAGGGCGCCCGCCTGGAACAGCATCGCAACACGTCTCCGGATTGGGGCATACTGCGCTTCGGTGAAGCCCGAAATCTCCCTGCCGTCGAAGTAAATCGCGCCGCCGTCGATGTCCAACAGACCGATCAGCATTTTGAGCATGACGCTCTTGCCCTGGCCCGAGCCTCCGATGATGGTCACGAGCTCACCCTCCTCGATCTCGAGGTTCAGATCTCGGTAGACCACCTTCGGCCCGAAAGCCTTCTTGACTCCACGGAACTCGATGAGAGACATCGTGGCAACTTTAGTTGGGGTTGTGGGGAGCGTCGACTAGTGTATCGACCATGCGCCGAGGCCTTGTTTGCGTCCTCCTGGGTGCCTCACTCCTCGGGGGTTGTCGGGGGAAATCGAACTGTACGCGCGCCGCAGCGCCGTATCTCGACCAGTTCGCCGAGCTCAGGCAACGGGCTCAGAAGCTCATTGAGCTTCGGACGGACGTTGAGAGGCGACGTCTGCTCTCTCGAGCGCTAGGGGGCGACGAAGAATCACTCCCCCCGAATCTAAGGCCTACGTTCGAACGGATGCGCCAAGAGGGAGTCACCCTCACTGCCAAAGAGGTAGAGGAGGGTGAAGCGGCTTTCTGGAGGATGCTCGACTTGGCTTTCACCGAGAGCAAGGACATCCTTCAAGGGGAAATCGTATTCATCGAGAAAGATGAGTCGACCACGGTTTTTCGGTATCCGCGAAAACGGGAAGTGCCGGCGGGGCTCCGGTGGCAAGGATTGAGGCAGCACCGGACCTTCTGCGCGGTCGCGGACTGTTTAGTCGACGACGGAACTGAGCCATGCGTGCTCGTGCAGCTGCGGCCGCGAGGCTATCCCGGAAGCGCTGGGCTCACGGTTGGGTTCAAACGCGACCCATGACGTTCAGCGCGGCAGCTGCTCGACGTCGATGATCTTGTACGGGATAACCCCCGAATCAGCGTCCCGGTCGAAGCATGCGATGATACGAACCGTCTCGGTTGCGAATCGGTAACAGAGCGTTGGGTCCATCCCAAAGCGCACTGCCGTGTCGGCCTCCCCGATCGCGGTCAGCGATTCGATCGCAACCTGGTCGGGCGCTGCGATCTTTTGAATTGTCGCCTCATCGATGGCGCACAAGTGGTTGCGGGCCTGCGAGGTCATGCCTGGGTGAAACCATCTCTGCGCGTCTTCGCTCGGGACCCCTTCTAGGCACGTGCTCCGGATCCCCTCGAGCGCCCCGGTTAGAACCACCCTCGAGGCCCAGCTCCGAGTTTCGTCGCCTTGGTTTAGGATCCAGCGAAAGCCAAATGTCTGCGCCCAATAGGACAGGAGGCAGCAGGACAATATCACGAGACCAAGGCACCCGAGTCCAACCCAGAGGCCGACGTTGCGGTTCTCTGCTCGGGGCGCGGTCGGGCTTGGATCGCTCGGAGGCCTGTTGGGGTCTTCTGGCATCGTTTCGCCGCGGCGTCGCCCGGACGTTAGCGGTTCGCAGCCCTGCTGGAAAGCGGGCTTGATCCACCTCGTGCTGGGCTTGATTTGCGCGTTCGCCGAGCTTGACAGGCAGGGCGGTCGGGCCTAGCGTCCGGGCGCCCAGCCATGGCATTTGCGCTTACGCAGGAACGCGAACGACAGGTCGACCAGCTACTGACCCGCTACCCTGAGCGTCGAGCGTCGCTGTTGCCGGTCCTGTGGTTGTGTCAGCGTCAAAATGGATGGATCAGTCCGGAGGTCGTCGACTACGTGGCTCAACGACTCGATCTGTCCACGGCAACCGTTCGCGGCGTGGTGACCTTCTATACGATGTTCTTCGACCAGCCGGTTGGCGAGAATGTCGTCTGGGTATGTCGTACTCTCTCGTGTGATCTCCGCGGGGGCAAAGCCATTCAGGATCACCTCGAAACCAAGCTCGGATGCACGGCAGGTCATACCAGCTCAGACGGCAAGTTCACTCTCTTGAAGGCCGAGTGCCTAGCAGCTTGCGGTCAGGCGCCCATGGTTCAGATCAATGACTACTACTACGAGAACCTCGACGTGGAGATCCTCGACCGCATCCTCGATGCACATTTGACAAACGGAGCTGAGGCGGCCGCCCGCGAGTTTTCGACTCATGCGACGTTTGGTGCGTCGAGCAAGGCGCGGATATCGACACCACCGCCCCCACCAAGCGCGGAGGCGGTCCGATTGGCCTCCCAGCCTCCCGGAGCACCCGACCCCGTAGGTGACGAGTCATGAGCGGTGCAAGCAAACCGTTGCTCAGCGCCCGCTACGGTATCGCCGAAAGCTGGAGGCTCGCCACGGCCGAGCGCGCGGGGGCCTACCAAGTCGCCAAGCGAGCCCTGACTTCGATCGAGCCGGCCAAGCTCAAGGAAGAGGTCAAGAAGGCCAACATCCGAGGCCGTGGCGGGGCTGGCTTCCCGGCCGGCGTGAAGTGGGGCTTCCTGAACCCGGGCCCCAACGACCAAGTGTACCTGGTGATCAATGCTGACGAGAGTGAGCCAGGCACCTTCAAAGACCGCAGCATCATGGACCTCGACCCGCACAGGCTGATCGAGGGGGCGATCATTTCCTGTTATGCGATCGGTTCTCATGTCGCATACATCTACGTGCGGGGTGAGCTCGCGTTTTCGGTGGCACGCCTCGAGGAGGCGATCACTGAGGCGCGCCAGGCCGGGTATCTCGGTGATCGGCCATTTGGAGTTGATCACAAAATCGAGATTTATGTCCACACCGGCGCGGGCGCCTACATCTGCGGCGAAGAGACAGCGCTCTTGAACTCCCTTGAAGGCCGGCGTGGCGAGCCGCGGCTCAAGCCCCCGTTCCCTGCCGTGAAGGGCGTGTTCGGCATGCCGACGATCGTGAACAACGTGGAGACTATCGCCGTGGTCCCCGACGTCATCGAGATGGGTGGCGATGCATGGTCCGCGCTTGGTCGGCTTCCGGGCGATGGTGGCGTTCGGCTCTACGGTGTGAGCGGACACGTGAGGAACCCTGGCCTGTTCGAGGCGCCTGTCGGCATTACGATGCGCGAGCTCATCTATGACTATGCCGGTGGCATGTTGGGCAAGCGGCCGCTCAAGGCAGTCATTCCTGGGGGCTCGTCAACACCGGTCCTCGACCCACGCCGCCTCGTCGATGCGCCCAACGAGGACCAGCCCCTTCATGCTTGGCACGGCAAGAGCGAGATCGACGTCCCGATGGGCGTCGACACCTATCGTGCGCTCGGCACCATGCTCGGCACCTGCTGCGCGATCGTCATGGACGACACCGTCAGTATGGTCGAGGCTTGCCGCAACCTGATGCGGTTCTACAAGCACGAATCGTGCGGTCAATGCACTCCGTGTCGAGAGGGCACCGGTTGGCTCGTCGACGTGCTCGACAACCTGTGTGCGGGGCGGGGCAAGCCAGAGGACGTCGACCTTCTCGTAGACATTTCAAACAACATGATGGGCAACACCATTTGCGCGTTTGCCGACGGAACCGCCATGCCCATGCTCGGCTTCGTTCAAAAGTTCCGTGACGAGTTCGTCAACGCTGCAGAGAACGGGCTGCCCGCAGATGTTCGGCATGACGACAGCGTGCGTCGCATCGTAGAGAGGGTGGCATGACGGGTCCGGCCGTAGTGTTGTTCGTGGTGACTGCGATTTTCGCGATCATCGGTGCGCTGATCACGGTCGCAGCG
>CAJHXN010000023.1_pt1 | contig 25981 bp, 23 predicted proteins | sample 9198401 | NCBI WGS metagenome assembly CAJHXN01 (sample SAMEA7708334, study PRJEB35096) | sediment metagenome | biome: marine neritic benthic zone biome [ENVO:01000025]; feature: sediment [ENVO:00002007]; material: shallow marine sediment [ENVO:03000034] sea grass bed [ENVO_01000059] ... | reverse complement strand
GTGCCGGGACCAGGCCCACAGGCCCGTGTGGACGTAGTGACCAGTATTCTTGGCGCGGAACGCGCTTTTCTGTCGATCGGCGATCACCTCGATCGTGAAGCCGACCACCCAGACTCCGACGCCGAGGACGTCGAGCAGGCCAAACGGCGAGGGCGTCACCGTCGTAATGGCAGCGAGGGCCGCGCAGAGCGTCAAGAACACCCAAAGCCCTTGCAGTGTCCAAGCGACGAGAAAGCGCGAGGCGCTAGTTTTGATCTCATCGAAGCGAGGATCGGAGCCTGCACGGCGGACGCGCCGAAATAGAAAGCTACCGAGGCGCGACGCCCAGACGAAAACCAAAAGCCCGAGGATGCCGGAGCGCGCGTCGTTCGGGCGTGTAGCGAAGATTGCGAAGCCGGTAACCAGCATGTAGGTCAGGCTGCCGACGAGATCGTAGAAGTGCTCGGTCTGCTTCCAATAGGCCGGCACGAACGCAAGCCACTGCACGCCGAATGCGATGGCGGCACAAATGAAGAGGACGGGGACGCCCGCAATCTCGGCGCTTCCGTGCCCTCCCGCCCAGGCGATTGCCGCAGCGACCATCATGGCGCCTGAAATCACTGTCGATGCGAGCGCGATGCGCTGAAATGCCATGATTGCAGGGCCCATAGCAGCAGCGGATGCTGCTTGTCGAACATCGCTCGAGGCGGGTGGGGCCGTTCGGGCGCCGACACTTGCCAGCGGTCGGGCAGAACTCTAGGAATCCGACATGTCGAGTCCCGTTGCGGTGTTCCCTGGTTTTAGCGCAGGCGACCTCTCTACCTTCGTCATTCGACGCTATTTGCAGAACGCCGGTTACCCGGTTCACCGCTGGCGCTTGGGCGTCAATCGCGGGCGCGTTCCCATGCTCATCCCGAAAGTGGTTTCGCGGACCGAGGCGCTTTTCGAACGCTATCGCGAACCGGTAGCACTCGTCGGCTGGAGCCTGGGCGGCGTGCTGGCCCGTGAAGTCGCGCGGGAGCGCCCGGAGCTCGTCAAGAGCGTGGTCACCTTGGGCTCGCCGATCATTGGGGGGCCGAAGTACACCAGGGCTGCAGGCTTCTACAAACGCGTGCTGGGAGAGGACCTCGACGCCATCGAACACGCTGTCGAGGAACGAAACCGCATTCCGATTTCCGTACCGCTTACCGCGATCTACAGTCGCCGCGACGCGGTCGTGCAGTGGGAAGCTTGCATCGACCACTACAATGAGCACTGCGAGCACATCGAGGTGGATGCGAGTCATTTGTCGCTAGGCTTCGACCCACGCGTTTTGGGGTTCGTGCGCCGCGCGCTCGAGGAGGCCGGGTTGCCCGAGTCCGTTGCGGACACCGCATCCTGAAGGGGTAGGCGGGAAGCTGACGGCGCGTCCGGAGTCGGCTACGATCGTCCCAGCCCACGATCAGTCGAGCCTTCTCAGCAAACACGCAGGTTCATGGATTTCAGGAGTCGAAAATGAGAAGACGCAGCACACTTCGCACATTGATCATCGCAATGGTGGCATTCATGCTTTCTTCGCCCGCCGCGGCCGAGGAAGAGACCGCGAGTCCTCCCGCAGTTCTAAAGGTCGACGTTACAAACATCCCGAACGAAAAAGGGCAGATCGGTTGCTCGCTGTACTCGAAAGAAGACGGCTTCCCCTCGAAACCCGAAAAAGCCGATTCGAGGATGTTCGTAAAGTCCAAGGCGGGGAAAGCGACCTGTGTCTTCAAGGGCTTGAAGCCGGGGAAGTACGCGGTCTCCGTCATGCACGACGAGGACAAGGACGGAGAGCTCAAGACCAGCCTGGTTGGGCGTCCGAAGGAATGGTGGGGTGTCTCGAATAACGTTCCGGCGGAGCGATTTGGCCCTCCGAAGTACGAAGCGGCATTGTTTTCGTACACTGGCGATCCAAAGACGATTAAGGTTAAGCTCCAGCTCTAGCCGCGAGTACTCCCCGCCCCATAGACCTCAGCCATGACCTTTGATCGGAAATACCTGGCGGACGACGTCCGTGCCGGGATCGTAGTGTTCCTCGTGGCGCTTCCCCTGTGCCTGGGCATCGCGCTTGCGTCCGGTGCACCGCTTTTCAGCGGGCTCATCGCGGGAATTTCGGGCGGGATCGTCGTCACGGTCTTCAGCGGGTCACGGCACGGGGTGAGCGGGCCAGCGGCGGGGCTCGCGGTCATGGTGGCCGCTGGAATCGAAACGCTCGGGCTCGAAGCCTACCTCGTCGCCGTGATCGTCTGCGGAGTTGCTCAGGTAGCGGCGGCCTTTCTCCGGGCGGGCGTCATTGCGCACTACTTCCCATCGAGCGTCATCAAGGGGATGCTGGCAGGTATCGGGATCATCCTGATCCTCAAGCAGATTCCTCACGCTTTCGGCTACGACCAGTCCTGGGAAGGCGAGCTCGAGTTCGTTCAACGCGACGGCCACAACACGTTCACCGAGATCGGTTACGCGCTCCAGGCGCTTAGCCCGGGCGCAATCTTGGTCACGGCCCTATCCTTGGCCATTCTACTTCTGTGGCAGCGTCCAAGCTTCAGGGAGCTCCGGGTCGCAAGAACCATACCCGCACCTCTCCTCGTGGTCGTTCTGGGAGTCGTGCTCAATCGCATCTTCCACGCGTACCGCCCGGGTCTCGCAATTTCCGAGGAGCACCTCGTCAGCGTTCCGCTCTCCTCTTCCGTCAGCGAGTTCCTATCGAACTTCATACGACCCGATTTTTCGCAGATCACGAACCCCGAGGTCTACGTAGTCGGGCTGACGCTGGCGCTCATCGCAAGCATCGAGACGTTGCTCTCGGTCGAAGCCACCGACAATCTCGACCCCGAGAAACGGGTCACGCCCACCAACCAAGAGCTCAAGGCGCAAGGTCTCGGCAACATCGTCTCAGGGCTCCTCGGTGGTATCCCCGTGACGCAAGTGATCGTGCGGAGCACTGCAAACATCGAATCTGGAGGCAAAACGCGCCTCTCATCGTTCATCCACGGCGTACTGCTTCTGATCTGCGTGGCTTCGATTCCCGCGCTGCTCAACGAGATCCCGCTCGCGAGCTTGGCGGCCATCTTGCTGGTGATTGGCTACCGGCTCGCTCGCGTGTCTTTGTTCAAAGCGATGTGAGGGAGGGGTTCTGGCAGTTCGTGCCGTTCCTCGTGACGATCGTGGGCCTCGTCCTAACCGACTTGCTCACAGGAATCCTGCTTGGAATGGCCGTCGCCTTCTTCGAAATCCTGATCTACAACTACCAGCTCAGCTTCTACCGGGAGGAGACGAGCGAGGGGTGCTTCACGGTTCGTTTGACCGAACACATGACATTTCTCAACAAAGCGTCGCTCAAGCGCTTGCTTCGCGAAATTCCTCCAGCCTGCGCTGTCACCATCGACATGACGTCGACCCGGATTCTCGATCATGACGTGCGCGAGGTCATCGAGGACTTCGCCGCTCACGCAGGAGTCGACGACATCGATCTCACCATCCTCGGCTCCACGCGCCCGAAGATTGCGCTCACCGACGGCGTCTAAAAGGGCGATGGAATCGTCGACCGATACTTCGTCTGAGGGATCCCGCTCGACCATCGGGCTTGCACTGCGCATGGCCGAAGCGGGTGTGTTCCCGGATCTGCTTCTAAGGTCGGGGACGCGCCATCTGCTCCGCCGCCGTCTTCGGGAGAGCGTGCGCGGCTCCTTGGAAGCGCGCGCGCGGGAGCAGTCCGCGCTGATGGACCAGCTTGCCAATGGTCCCATCGCGATTGCCGTTGCGGCGGCGAACACTCAGCACTACGAGGTTCCGGCGCCGTTCTTCGAGCTCGTGCTCGGCCCGCGGCTCAAGTACAGCTGCTGCCACTGGGACAGCGCCACGAGCGACTTAGCCTCCGCGGAAGAAGCGATGCTGGAGCTCTCCGCCCAGCGGGCTCGAATCGAAGACGGCATGCGAATCCTCGACCTCGGATGTGGCTGGGGCTCGTTTTCGCTCTGGGCAGCAGAGCGTTTCCCGAACGCGCAAATCCTCGCCGTGTCGAATTCCCGGATTCAGCGAGCCTTCATCGAAGCGCGCGCCACGGAGCGAGCGTTGCACAACGTGCGCGTTCACACGGCGGACATCAACGACTTCGACCCGGACGACCGCTTCGATCGGCTCGTTTCGATCGAGATGATGGAGCACGTGCGCAACCATCGGGCCCTTTTCGAGCGTATCGCGAGTTGGCTCGCTCCCGATGGACTGGCCTTTTCCCACATCTTTTGTCACCGGTCCCACGCGTACACCTACGAGAACCGCGATCCGAGCGACTGGATGGCCAAGAACTTCTTCACCGGCGGGATGATGCCCTCCGAAGAGATGTTTCGTGCCTACCAGGACCATCTCCTCTTACGAGATCAGTGGCGTGTCAATGGACGCCACTATCACCACACCTGTGACGCTTGGCTCGAACGCCTCGATCAGAATCGAGACGATGCCCACCGGATCCTTGCCGACGGATACGGGGCAGATGCGTCGCGATGGTTCCATCGCTGGAGGTTGTTCTTCATCGCCTGCTCGGAGCTTTTCGCCTATCGCGGTGGAGAGGAATGGTTCGTCTCGCACTACCTCTGGGAGAAGCGATGACGCGTCCGCGTCACGGCGGGATTTCATTTCCCCGGAAATCAAAGACCTTGCCACTGTCGTCGCGATCGAGGGTCTCGATCACCTGCAGCAGCGCGCCGACGGACTCGCTCGCGGGGAGCAGTTGTTTCTCGGGCAGATTGCGCTGAAACGGCCGAGATAGATCCGTGTCCACGGTACCCGGATGGAGCCCCACCACAATCGCATGTGGAGCGATTCTCGCGAGCTCGATCGCAATGTTCTTGGTGAACATGTTCTGGGCCGCTTTTGAGCCACGATACGAGTACCATCCGCCTAGGCGGTTGTCCGAAATGCTTCCAACACGTGCGGAGAGGCTCGCAAACACGCACCGCTTGTCGTGTCGAAGGAAGCCGTGGAAGTGCTTCGCCACGAGCAGTGGACCAAACGCATTGACCTCGAACGCATGAAGTAGCGATTCAGGTTGCACGTGGTCCAATTTCTTCTCTGGACCGAGGTTCGGTCCGTGCAGTACGCCCGCGACGTTGACGACGAGCCGTAGCTCTTTCGTTTCGCGCGCCACGGCATCCGCCGCCGCCGAGATGGTCTCCTCGTTGCGAACATCGAGCTGGATGACTCGAAGTCGATCGGATTGTTCAGATGCGAGGGCCTGAAGTGCGCCCGCGTCTGCGGGTCGTCGGCACGTCGCGATCACACGACCGCGGGGCTGGCGCCGAAGCAACTGCTGGACGAGCTCGAGGCCGATTCCCCGGCTTGCTCCCTGGATGAACGAGGTGTGATCGAGCTGCATGGCTCGAGCTATCGGACGGGGGGCCTCGGCTGCCAAGGCCCTTCGACCCCGATTTTGAAAATGGGGGAGACGAGACACCAATCGCATTGAAAAACGCTCAAAAAACCTATTGTCTAAGGTTTGTCCACCTAATTACTTGACACAAAGTAGACGGCTCCTAAAGACGGTGCTGGAGGAACACCATGAACCAAGCATCCAGCCGGGAAGCGTCGACCGTCGGCCCCCGCAGTATCCTTGCCGTCCTGGGCGCATCCAAAGCGCTCTTCTTTCTAGCCGCCGGATTGTCTTTTTTGCTTTCGATCTGGCTTTGGTTCTCCGGGGATCGTGAGCGCGGGCTCTTCGTTGGGCTCTGGGTGCCGTCCATTCTTTCGGCTGGCGGACTGCTATTGAATCGGGGTCATCATGAATGATCTCGACCTTCTCATCGCCGGCGCCATGGTCTCTTTCCTCTCGATCTCCGGTGCCTACATCGCCATCCGTCATCGTGCGAACGAAGACCCTGTCAGCTCGCACGCCCCAACGGAAGAAACCCCGCGTCGCCCCGTCGGGCCCCACGCTCGAGACGCCGTGACTCGGAGCTAGTCCGATGTCCTCCTATGAGACCCACTTCTCCAAGTTCCTGCGCAGCTCCGCCCGTCCGAAGAGTGAGTGGAGCGCTTTGCTGGACCTGGTGCCTCCAGGCTTTGACCTCCTTTCCGCGAAGCAGATCGCTCACCAGGCCTTGGAGCTCCTCACCAACGCGGCAAATACCCGCCGCTACGCCGCAGTTCTCGGCACGACCCAGGCCACGCTTCGGGCCGCGCGAATCCCGATCCTCGTCGAGGAGAACCGCAGCGGACGTCGACTCGTAGCCACGGCCGATCTGAAGCGCACGCAGCGCCGGTGGCTGGGCCAGGTCATTTTGCAGCTCTACTTTGCGCAGCTCTTCCAGAGCGACGTCGCGGTGATCGACCTCTGGCCGGCTCGCCTCGGGGTCGACGAAGCGGGTGATGCGATTTGGAACCCCCGACCGGTCTACATCCGCTGGGACCGGGATTTCGTGGCCGCGCTTCGAGATGTGTACGCGGGTTTCTTCCTGGACGACGAAGCACGTTTCGAGGCTGGTCTGAGCCATCTTGGCTTAGGGTCCGCCGGGGGCCTCCTGTTGCGCCACCTCGGCCAGGGGAATCAGAGAGGCGTTCGCTTCAGCGCATCCCATTTGCAGGCCACGCTTAAGGAGATTTCTGAGCTGAATCTCACTCGGCCCGGCACCCTCCACCAGAACTTCGTCGCCTTCGGTCTCTACCTTGCCTCGCTGCACGAGTTGCTCGCGTCGCTCGACTGCGCGCTTGACGTACGCAGCGCCTTCATGCGCAGCTACCGAAGAAATTGAGATGAAATGGGTTGCAGCGGTCCTGGGGTTGGTCATTTCGTTGGCGGCAATCGGCGCGATCGCGTTGAGAGGTGAGACTGTGGCCTACGATAGCCCGAAGTACAGCGTCGTAAGGACCTTGGGCGACGTCGAGATCCGGGAGTATCTGCCGTACTTGGTGGCCGAGACGATGGTCGACGGCAACCCAGACAGCGCTGGGAACCAGGGCTTCCGCATCTTGGCGAAGTACATCTTCGGCAACAATCGCGGTAGTCGAAAAATCGCGATGACGGCGCCCGTGAGTCAAGAGAAGGTCGAAGGGATGAAGATCGCAATGACCTCCCCGGTCACCCAGGAGAAGGCGGGTCAGCAGTACATGATTCAGTTCATGATGCCCTCCGAATACTCCCTCGAACAACTGCCCGAACCAAACGATTCGCGAATCACGATTCGACAGATCCCATCTCGAAGCTTTGCCGCGCTGCGATATTCGGGGACCTGGTCGCAGCGGAACTACCAGAAACATCTGACACTGCTGCTCGATGCGCTGCGAGCGGCAGGCTACGAGCCGATCGGCGAGCCGATATGGGCACGCTACGATGCGCCGTTCAAACCTTGGTTCTTGCGACGCAACGAGATACTCACCGCGTTTCAAGCGCCGGTCGCGCAACGCTGACGGCTTTCGGTGCGAGCAGGCCACGTGGCGCGACTGTGAAAACCGTCTCTTCGCGAATTCCGAGCTCTCGAAACACGGCGTTGGCGCACAGCAGCCCCGAGACGAAGGCGGCTTCCATGTGGGTCATCGGGTAGGGCAGACGCACCCAGTCTCCGGCCATGAGCAAACCTCGAATGGAGACCTCCGTCGCGGGCCGGAGCGCATGTTGACCCGGCGCGAAAGCCGGGAAATCGTGGCGCACCTGCAGGGCTTCAGCCGAAATGGCCAGTCCCTCGAGCTCGGGGAAGTAGTGGTACAGCTCTTCGAGGAAGACCTGGCGGATTTCCTCGTCTCCATCGATGTCGCGCGGCAGCGCATAGCTATGCAGCTCTAAAACGGCGCCCCCGTTCACCTCGACCCAGGCCGACGCTTCATCGGTGACGCGGTGATAGAGCGTCACCGAATCCAAGACGCGCTTGCGGTCGACGTTGATGAACGTGGGCAAACCGGGTCGGACATCTCGATTGACCCAGATTCGCCAGATCGCGTACCCGTGCGAAGTGCGTAGCGCGCGCATGTTGCGAACGAAACCTGGGTCTGCTTCCTCCAGCCATGCAGAGCCCTCGACGATCGACTGCATTCCTGGAATGTCGGCCGCGAGGACGACCCAGTCGTACTCCTCCCGGCCAATCCGAAAACGCTTGCCTTCGCCCCGTTCGATGGAAGACACCGGCGAGTCCAGTCGAAGCTCGACTCCATGCGCCTCGAGATGCGCGCGAATTGGAGCAAGGAGCGTCGTCTCGTAGTCGCCGGCCGGATAGTCGTAGAGAAGGCCGTGATCATGGCTGAGGTAGTAGAAGTGAAAGGCGCGAAGCACGTCTGCCGTCGACAGATCGGCCTCGTCCGAGAAGAAGGCGCGGGCAAACGTTCGAAACGAAAGCCGGAGCTCCGGCGGAAGGTCGGCCTCTTCGCAGTAGCGACCAAAGGGAATCGCATCAAAGGCTTCGTACGTGCGCTGCATGTCGAACCGAACGAACGAGTCGAGCCGCTGGCGCGTCCGCTTACGAGTGACATCGCGCCAGCGGTAGAAGCCACGGCGACCCAGGTCCAGGATGTTGAGCGCCGGAACGGTGTCCACGGCTCCGTAGCTTTGCGGCTGAAGGTCGGAGTGAAGGATGACGTAGTCCTCGATCGCGCGAAAATCCTTTCGGATGCCCAGGCGGTCCAGGAACTCGTTCAAGTTGTAGTACTGCCGAAAGAAGGCATGAAATCCATGTTCGACAGTCTGCGCCGCGTCCCCCACCGGAACCCTCCAGGCGCCGATCTTTCCGCCGAGATACGCGTTGCGCTCGAAAAGCGTCACCGCGACGCCGCGTTCGGCAAGCGCGGAAGCCGCCCCGATGCCTGCGAGTCCACCACCAAGCACGGCAACCGTGGGGGTGCCGCCGCGTGCCTTCTGCGGCAGGGCCGGATCGCCCGACTCGACTTCGTGGCGATAACCGCCCAGCTTGCGCTCGACGAGACGACCGAGGGCTCGCTTCGGCCGCCCACCGCGCATGGCGAGCCAAACCATCAGGGCCACAAGGGCTGCCGCCCACCACCAAATGCTCACTTCTTCACCCTCTTTTCCTGTACCATGCGCCCAATTCGGAGCAACGCATGGGCCCGCGTTGTCTAGATGGTGTCGAGGTCTTGTCAAGAACACAGGAAGGCCACATAGCCCTAGGGTGCTCGGGGAACGATGACTGACCTGTACGATATTGGGGTCCTGGGAAGCGGACCGGCTGCGCTTGCAGTCACGTCGGCCTGCGTTGGACGGGGCGCCTCGGTGATTCTCATTTCGCCCAATCCCCATGCGACTTGGTTGCCCAACTACTGCCTTTGGGCCGACGAGGTGCCTCTCGAGCTTCAAGACCTGACCGAACAGTTCTGGCCCCAGGCCTCCGTCGCGACGACGCTGGCGAGTCGGGACGTCGACCGCCCGTACGTCAAGCTCGACACCGCCGCTCTCCAACAGCATTTCTGGGACTCGTTCCGAGCGGGCTCCTGCCGCGTCGTGCCGAAGCGCGCGACACGTCTTGAGCATCGGCCGAGCTCGACGACAATCCATACGGATGATGGCACCGAGCAGCGGGTCCGAGTGTTGATCGATGCATCCGGAGCGGGCACGCCCTTCGTCCGACGCGTTCACTCTCGGCCGCCAGCCTTCCAGACCGCATACGGCCTTCTCTTGGAAGCGCCGGGGCACCGTTTCGACCCCGCGCGCATGGTGCTCATGGATTTCCGACCTGCGCCGAACGCCGCCGAGGAGCCGCCTTCGTTCTTGTACGCCCTCCCACTCAGCGACGGTCGACTGTTCGTCGAGGAAACTTCGCTCGCCCGCCGTCCGGCCATGTCGATGAGCGTGCTGCGCAAGCGCTTGGAGGCGCGGTTGACGTCACTGGGCCTGGCTCGAAGCAAGCGGATTGGAGAAGAGCACTGCTCGATCGCGATGGGGCTCGGCTTGCCTGCACTCGTGCAATCCCTCGTCCCATTCGGTGCTGCCGCAGCGATGGTGCATCCGGCGTCCGGCTATCTGATGGCACATGTCTTGCGCAAAGCAGCGCCCGTCGCCGAGTCGATTTTGAACGGCCTCGACTCTGGCGGCGTAGATGATGCGCTGGCCGCTGGCAATGCGACGCTGTGGCCGCGAGCGCACCGACGGGTCTGGGAGATTTATGGGTTCGGCCTCGAGGCCCTCGTCGGTATGAATGCTTCGGAAACCAACCGCTTCTTCGATTCGTTTTTCCGGCTCTCGCACGACGAATGGTCCGGGTTTCTCGGGGGCGAGCTCGCGCCATCGGGACTAGGGGCGGTCATGACGAACCTCTTTCGCGGCTTGCCGCCATCGGTGCGATGGCGTTTGGTCCGAATCGGCCTCCTTGCGGGCGTAGCGCCCCTTGCCAGATCGGTTCTCCAACCGGGTATGCGATGAACATAGAAACAGCGACTACCAAAACCGAACTCCTCGAAACCGTGGAAGGAGCTCGTCGTGAGTAAGCAGGCCATCGTAATTGGGGCAGGCTTCGGGGGGCTGGCCGCCGCGGCGCGGCTACGCGCAAGAGGCCATCAAGTCACCATTCTCGAGGCCGGAGCGCAGGCAGGGGGCCGCGCGCGGGCATTCGAAAGCGAAGGTTTTCATTTCGACGCGGGCCCGACCGTCATCACGGCTCCCTATCTCTTCGACGAGCTCTTCGAGCTCTTCGGCAAGGATCGCAGGGACTACTTTCAACTCGTGCCGGTCGACCCGTTCTACCGTGTCGTGTTTCCCGACGGACGAAGTTTCGACTACGTTGGCGACGACGAACGACTCTTCGATCAGATCGCGAAGTTCAATGCGGCCGACGTCGCTGGGTACAAGAGGCTCGTCGAGCACTCGGAGCGCATCTTCGACGTCGGATACACCGAGCTCGTCGACGCAGACTTTTCCAAGTTTGGGGATATGATGAGAATCGTTCCCGACTTGATTCGTCTTCGAGCCTACAAAAGCTTGTACGGCCTGGTTGCGCGCTACATCAAAGACGACGCGCTCCGCCAGGTCTTCACGTTTCAGCCATTGCTGATTGGCGGAAACCCATTCCGAGTTCCGGGTATCTATCTCTTGATCCATTGGCTCGAACGCAAATGGGGAGTTCATTTCGCGATGGGAGGTACGACGGCCATCGTCCACGGTCTGACGCGGCTCCTCGGCGAGGTGGGTGTCGACCTGCGGCTCCACGCGCCCGCGGAGCGCATCGAGGTGCAGAACGGTCGGGCCAAAGGTGTCTTGCTCGCGGACGGGACGTTCCTCGAATCCGAAATCATCGTGTCCAACGCCGACCCAGCGACGGTGTACACGAAGCTGATCGCCGCTTCGGCCCGGCGGAAGCATTCCGATGCCTCGATTGCGCGCAAGCGCTATTCGATGAGCCTCTTCGTCGGCTATTTCGGCACCAAAAAAACCTATCCAGGCCTAGCACACCACTCGATCCTTCTCGGTCCGCGCTACCGAGGGCTGCTCTCGGACATCTTTGACCGAAAGACGCTCTCGGACGATTTCTCGCTGTATCTCCATGCGCCCACGCGAACCGACCCGAGCCTTGCGCCAAGCGGCGGAGAGAGCTTCTATGTTCTCTCGCCCGTTCCAAATCAGGCGAGCGGGATCGACTGGTCGGTGGAGGGGCCCCGCTATATGGATCGGATCCTAGACGCGCTCGATGCGGATCACCTGCCCGGCCTGCGGGATCATCTCGTCACCCAGTTCCACGTCGACCCGACCTATTTCCAACAAGAGCTTCGATCGTACCAGGGTGCCGCGTTCGGCCTGGAGCCTACCTTGCGGCAGTCGGCCTATTTCCGATTTCACAACGCGTCCGAGGACGTTGCGGGCCTCTATTTCGTTGGGGCTGGCGTTCACCCGGGCGCCGGTCTTCCCGGAGTGCTCTCGTCCGCGAAAGTGCTGGACAGGATCGTCCCGGCGCCAGCGACGAAGGGGCGCGTGCTTTCGCTGCCCGAGGCGGTGACCGCATGAGCAACGCCGAGGCGAGAGCACGGGAGGCTAACCACTGGAGCATTCTCGCGATGCGTGCGCGTTCGTTTCGCTGGGCCTCGGCTTTTCTCAGCGCTACGCAGCGGCGCAGAGTCGCCGACCTGTACGCCTTTTGCCGAGCGGTCGATGACCTCGCCGACGCGCAGGGCGTGACTCCGGAGGCTCAGCAAGACCTCGAGCGCTTGCAGAAGGCGCTGGCGGCCGAACCGGACGGTCGGTCGCTATGGCCCGACGACTACCTCTGGTTTCGGGAGCTGTGTCTCGATTGCGGCATCGAATTCCAGGTCGTCCAGGAGCTGATCGACGGGATGATCTCGGATCTGGGCGTGGTCCGCATGCCTTCCGACGCTGATCTGATCCGGTACTGCTATCAAGCGGCAGGCACGGTGGGGCTCATGATGTGCTCGGTTCTTGGCGTTCGTGATCCTAGGGCGCTCGGACCTGCCGTCGACCTCGGAATCGCCATGCAACTGACCAACATCTCACGCGACGTGCTCGAAGACGCGCGAGCATCGAGGGTCTACCTGCCTGCGGACCGCCTTCGGGCCGTGGGCGTGGAGCCCGAGCAACTCATCGAGGGGCGCGCAGATGCGGGTGGCGTAAGCTCCGTCGTGAACGACCTACTCACCTTGGCGGAGGTCTACTATCGCAGTGCCGACGAAGGAATGGGCTTTCTTCCAGCGCGCGCACGCTGGGCGGTCCTCGTCGCAAGCCGTTTGTATCGTGGAATCGGGCGCCGCCTTCGGCGCAAACATCAGAGCAATCCTCTGCTGGGCCGCGTCGTGCTTCCCTGGTTCGTGAAGCTGGCCCTTTTCGCGCCCGCAAGCGCGGCATGGCTCCGGCTCTCGCTGAGGCGATCCACGCGACCCGCCCTCCGCAGCCCTTCGGCAAGCTCCGAGAGTGCGTTGGGCGGGTAGCGGTGCTCGACGACCCTTACGGCGTGACGCTGCTCGTTTCGCACACACCGATCGTGAAGCTGACCGGCGCCGAGTCGTTTCCGTCGCCATCCGAGACCACCACGCTTCCAGCGTACGGCGCGTTGTTGGGACAACTGATCACCGATGTCATCGCGTCAATCCCGGGATTGCAGAGCGCGACGCTACCCGCGTAGATCAGGTCCATCGGGTCTGAGTCGGCGTCGGTTGCCGTCACGATGACGGTGTAGTCCGAGGCCGTGCCCTGCGCGCAGTCGTTTCCTGTGGACCATTCGACCATCGTGATCACCGGTGCCGCACCGCCGCCCATGCCTCCGGCGCCACTCGAGCCAGCCGTGCCGCCGGACCCTGCCGTGCCGCCGGTCCCGGCGGTGCCGCCAGAACCCCCGTTTCCATTCGAGCCTTCATCGCTATCGCAGCCGCCGAGCGCGAGCGCTCCTCCCAGTACCAATGCAATTACAAGACGCATATCGAATCCCCCTCAGCTATGTCTGAACCCGCCTGATGGCGAGGCCGTTGGCGGGCTGCGTCGGCAGTCCACCGTCCCCAAGGGCAGCATGATAGCGCGTGCCAATGCCCGCGCGCCAGCTCCCGTCGAGAGATTACACGAGCTTACGGTTGTCACGCCGGAGCGGATGATCGGCGGGGACCTCGACCAAAATCAACGTCAATCCGTCAGGATCGGGAGCGCGGAGCTCGATCAGGCCCCAGGGTTTTTCGACCGCGCCTTCTATGATCGAAACCCCTGCGGCGCGGAGCTCGCGTTCGGCCTGGTGGACGTCTCGGACCTGGAGCCAGAGCTCCGTGGACGACGCTGGGGGGGTGACCGGTCCGTCGGTTATCTCCAAGTAGCCGCCGCCCAAAAAGAAGACGACGCCGCGAGATGGGCCGTCGCCAAACTCCCGCATGGGGTGAAGACCGAGGGTGTCGCGGTAGAACGAAACGCTGCGGTCGAAGTCGCGCGGGTGAAGCATGAATCGGCTGGAAAGTATCTCCATCTAGCTCGGCAATTGGAGCTTACATTGTCTGCAGGAGAACGCGGGGTATATTCGACTTGAGAACTTTGCTTGATTCAAGTTTCGATATTCTCGTTCGGCGCGCGGGGGGCGCGCTTTTTTTGGCCGGCACACTGGCATTCGGCTGCGCCTCCGACGGTGCCGATCCAGGCGCGGAGAGCATTTTCGCCGAGCTCGGCGCGCCGCTTCCGTCGGCGACGCCGGAGCAGGTCGCGGCGTTTGAACGCGGACGGGCAGTCGCGCTCCGCCGGTTCACCCCCGACGACGGCCTTGGGCCGGAGTTCAACCTCACGTTTTGTGCAGGCTGCCACGAGAAGCCCGTGTTCGGCGGTACTGCGAGCCGCTATCGGGACTTCCTCCTCGTGGGCGACGAGCTCGTTCCCGACGTGGTCGTGGCTCGGGGCAAGAACGGTGTGCAACGGCAGTTCTCGCTCGAGTCGGGGAGGTCGGCTTCGGATCCGCTCACCAATCTGATCGCGAATCGAAACCCAATTCCATTTTTCGGCGCGGGCTTGCTCGCCGAAATCCCCGATTTGGAAATCGTGAGTCACGCCGATCCCGATGATGCCGACGCAGACGGAGTGAGTGGCCGAGTCAACCTCGACGGAATGCTCATCGGACGGTTCGGGCGCAAAGCGCAAACCGCGCGGATTGAGATCTTCGTCCGCGGGCCGCTCTTCAATCACATGGGCATCACGTCCGATCCGCTCTCCGATGAACGAAGGGCAGAGCTGCCGACGTTCGAGGCCACCTCTCCCGCCGTCGGACCGAGCTTCGTTGCTCCAGTGGGCTCCGTCGTTGCTGCTCAGGCGATCATTCCCGACGAGTCTACGTTCGATCAAGACGAGACAGCCGACCCCGAGCTTTCCGATTCGGAGCTATTCGACCTGGTCTCCTTTGTGCTGCTCCTCGCCGCACCGGAGCCCGACGAGCCAAGTGCGGCGACGGAACGCGGATCGGAAGCCTTCAGGGAAATCGGCTGCGACAAATGCCATCTGTCGACATTGCAAAGTCCCAGAGGAGCGATCCCGGCTTATTCAGACCTGCTTCTGCACGACATGGGGGACGAGCTCGCGGATGGTTTTCCGATGGGAGAAGCCAGCGGGCGCGAGTTTCGGACACAGCCGCTTTGGGGCGTCGCGGTGTCGAGCCCATACCTGCACGATGGGCGCGCCGACACGATCGACGACGCAATTCGATGGCACGGTGGCGAAGCGGCCGCGATGCGCGACGCATACGTCGCGCTCCCGTCGGAGGAGCGCGACGATTTGATCGCATTTCTCGAGTCGCTTGGCGGCCGGAAGCAGCAAGTCACGGGCCTGCTCCCTCCTGAGGCCACGATCCCCGTCCAAGGCGAATACGGAGCGCCTCTTCCTGGGCTAGCGCCGTCGGAGCGAGCGCTCTTTGAGCAGGGTCGCGTCCTCTTTGATCGCGACTTCGGTTTCCGAGAAGGGCTAGGCCCGCTCTTCAACGGTGACGCTTGCCGCTCGTGTCATTTCGATCCGGTCATCGGTGGCGCAGGGCCTTCGGGTGTCGACGCGATGCGCCAGGGTAGCTTCACCGAGCTCACATTCCGCGCGCCGGAGGAAGGCACCGCCTTGCCTCGCCACTCCGTCACACGCGTCCGGCCAGAACCGAGCGCCGATGCGAATTTCTTCGAACCTCGTCAGACTCCGTCGACGCTTGGCCTCGGTCTCCTCGAGCGCGTTCCGCGGGCATCGATCGAAGCGCTCGCGGACCCTAGCGACGAGGACGAAGACGGGATTTCGGGGCGGGCCCATCTGCTCGAGGATGGGCGCCTAGGGCGATTTGGCTGGAAAGCCAACGTTGCGTCCATTCGGGAATTCGTCCGCGACGCTTTGAGCGGCGAGCTCGGCCTGACGGTTCCCAACGAGCCCGGCCTGTCGTTTGGAAGTCCGGTGGACGACGACGAAGTCGCGGACCCGGAAGCCGACGTCCGCTCCATCGACGCCATCGCGTCGTTCATCGAGCTCCTTGCGCCGCCTCCCCGAAACCGGATCGACATCACGCTGGAGGATCGTGGCGAGGCGGTCTTTCAGTCGGTGGGTTGCAGCAGCTGCCACGTGCCGACGTTGCGGACCGCAGATGGCATCGATGTGCACCCGTACACCGACCTGCTTCTGCATGACATCGCGGGGCAGAACGCTCTTGGGATCGAGGAGGGCGATGCGGAGATCCACGAGTTTCGGACACCCCCTCTTTGGGGCCTCGCCCGAACGGCGCCGTACCTGCACGACGGCCGCGCCAGCACCATCGAAGCAGCGGTCACCGCGCACGATGGCGAAGCTTCCCAAGCTCGAGACCGCGCCACCGATCTCATCAGAGGCGATCGAGACGCGCTTTTCGCGTTTTTGCGTTCCCTTTGAGGGCGGTGCGTTCTACCGCAGCTGTGCTTTGTTCTGCCGAACCAGTGACGCCGGCCCGCCTAGCGCTGCTCCTCCATCTCGGTCCACTCCTGATTGTCGACGCTCGGGTCTCGATTGGGATTGTAGAACTTGTCGTCGGACTTGATGTATTGGCCCTGGTTGTTCTTCCAATACTGGTCTGAGCCCGATTCGACTTTGTAGGTCTGACCGGTGTTTGGATCGCGCATCGTCTGTTCATCGCGAATCGAGTCGATGGTTTTGTCGTGCATTCGGTCCGAGGCCGCGTTTCGATCCCGCCAGCCTTTCATGATCGCATCGTTCGTGGCGTTGTTCGCTTCGACCACCGCGCGTTGCTGCGCTTCGAAGTTGCGCTGATTGGCATTCATGCGACGCCGGTGACTGCGCCATGAGGCTTCGGCCTTCGCTTTCTCTTTCTGATTGTAGTCGGCGATGAAGGCCCGATTGTGCTCGGTGTTGAGCACGGCATAGACGAGGTCTTCCTTGGCCTTTGGGAACGCCGAAGGCGACGCCTCGAGCCGGTGGGAAAAGTAGCCCCAGTACTGGACCCCTGCTCCGTCGGAGACCATCAGCCGGATCAACATGAGTGAAGGGTCGCCGTTCTGATCCTCCCATTCCGTCGCGACCGCCATGAACTTCTTTCGACTCGGGATAGCCTCGTAGAGCTGGCTGTTGTAGCGCTCGTCGTATTTCGCGAGCTCCGGGATTTCGTAGCGTCGAACCAAACGTTTCCCTTGCTTCGTGGCGTCGGGCACGAAGTCTTGCTCGATGACCTTTTCCATGGACCGGAATCGCCGCTTCTTTTGTTTGGTTTGCCGGTAAACCTGCCGCATCGCCGCGTTCGTTGGAAAGCTAAAGGCCTTGAAGGGGATGTCGTAGCCCTTGATGCCGTCCGGACCGATGACCGAGGGCTCGCCTGGGTCGTGCTCGGTGTCGAGCTTCCACTGGGCGGGTAGCGGAACGCGAGCGATGGGCTCAGGAAAGTCTGGCGACACGATCGGTCTCATGACGCGTCCGGCTTCGTCTGCGTTTTTCTTGCAGCCCGACGCGGGAAAGAGCAGCAGGAGAACCGAGACCAGCGAGCAAAAGGAAAGAGTCGTGCGGTGAACCATGAGAGGTCGAACGTCTCGCTCCGGCGAGTCGTTGTCAAGTCGGGGCTACTCCGCGGTTACGATCTCTGCTTTGATCAGGTCCTCGATCTCCATTTCGGAATAGCCCGCCTCGGCCAGGATGTCTCGGCTGTGCTCACCGGCACGCGGAACGGGAAGGCGCAGGCCGAACCGGTGTCCGTTCATTTCGAGCGGCAGGGCAGGGAGCTTGGCTTCGTAGCCCTTGCGCGCGCCGTCCGTGACCGTGAAAGGCAGCAAACCCGCTCCTGCGTTGAGATGAGGGTCGTCGAAAAGCTCGTCGGGTCGGGTAATCGGGGCAAACGGCAAACCGTGCGCGTCGAGCTTGTCCATCAGCTCGGCCTTCGTGTACCCGGCGAAGACGGTCTTGATGATCGGTAAAAGTCGATCTTTGTTGGCCGCCCGGCCGTCGTTTGTCTCGAGCGACGCGTCCGAGGCCAGGTCGTGCAAGTCGAACGCTGCGCACAATGTCTCCCACTGCTTGTCGCTGACGATGCCGACGAACACCAAATCGTCGTCCTTGGTTTCAAACACCTGATAAATCGCCCAGGCGGAGATGCGCGCAGGCATCGGCGCAGCGGCCTCGCCGGTGACCGCGTATTGAGCCATGTGCTGACCGACGAGGAACACGGTGCTCTCGAAGAGCGATGCGATGACTTGCTGGCCTTCGCCCGTCTCCTTTCGTTGAAGCAAGGCTCCGAGGATGCCGAGCGCACCGAACATCCCGCCCTGCACGTCGATGACGGAGGCGCCGGCGCGCAGAGGTCGTCCGGGCGGCCCGGTCATGTACGCGAGTCCGCCCATCATTTGTGCGACCTCATCCATCGCCGTCCGTTGTTCATAGGGGCCTGCGAGAAAGCCTTTCTCGGAGCAATAGATCAGCCTCTTGTTGCGCGCCCTGAGTGCTTCGTAGCCAAAGCCCAGGCGCTCCATCGTTCCTGGTCGAAAGTTTTCGACCAGGACATCCGCGTCGTCGACGAGTCGAAGTACTGCAGCTTTCCCCCGCGGCGACTTGAGGTCCACGCAAAGCGAGCGTTTGTTCCGGTTGTACGCCGGGAAGTACCCGGCGCCCGAGCCAGGCAAGCCACGCGTCTTGTCGCCATGCAACGGCTCCAGCTTGATCACGTCGGCGCCCATGTCGGCCAAAATGAGACCCACCGCCGGGCCCATCACCATGTGGGTGAACTCGATCACCTTGACGCCCCCGAGGGGCAGCGATGGCTCATCCGTCATCGCCGAGCCTATGGACGGTATTTCTTGGGGATCTTCACCGAGCCCTTCGGCAGCTTGCTCAGTAGCGTCCGATACGCGCGTCGCTTGGATTTCTCATCGGTGGCCCCGGCCATGACCTCGTCGTAGCCCAGGCTCTGAAAGGAAGCGCGCGTCATGTCGATCTCGCCAACGGTCTTCGCCATGTGCTTGAAGACCATTTGAAGACGATCGACGTCGTCGGTGCGTCCGTACAGGAGCGGCGCGGTATAGAACGCAGCGAACATCATGGCATCGCTCACCACCTGAGGCCGCGATTTGTCGTCGACCTTAGGTGAAGCCTGCAGCGGGAATGTGATCTTGATGCCGGCATCGGTCTCTTCGACCGTTCTCATCTGGGTGAGCCCCATGACCTTCGAGACGAGGGCGCTGAATTCCGCCGGGCTTTCGGAGGAGGGCTCGTCTGGGGCCGGATCCTCTTGCTCTGCGGCCCCTGTCTTTGCTTCCTCCGCAACTTCCGCGACGCCGCTTGAATCCGTGGCGCTTGGGGCCTCCTCGCGTCCCTGACATCCAAGCACGAGGAACGCTCCGACCCACAATGCAGCAATCTTCATGAAACCCTTCACTTCGTACCTCCTACCGACATGATCATGAACCACGCCATTTTTCGACGACCTAGCCTCGAACGCCCGCTATCTTATCGTAGACTCGTGCCGATGCCGTCGCTTTCGAAAGGGCTCCGAGCTTTTTTCATTGCCTTGGTTGGCCTGTCGGCTTGCGCGACACGCACGCCGAGCTCCAGCGAAACGACGCTGGCTGCCAGTCCGGCGAGTACCCCCGAGCTCCAGCTGGCCGCCGAATCGACCGATCCCGCGCAAGATGAGCCCAGCGTTCAACCGGGGATCAACGCCCCCTATTTTCGACCCGATGGGCCCGACCGGTATCGCGCGATCCTCGAGGCTGAAACCCGCGAAATCGTCCAGCGTCGCGAGGACATCGTCGATGCCATCGGGCTCCGCAAGGGGATGGAGGTTGCCGATATTGGTGCCGGCACCGGCCTGCTCACCTGGGAGATCGCAGCGCGGGTCGGAGCCCGGGGCCGGGTCTACGCGATAGACATCGTCCCCGAGTTCCTCGACCTCATTCGCAGTCGCGTCGAAGACGAAGGCCTTCGGAACGTTACCGTGGTCCAAGGTGAAGAGAGGGCCACGGGCCTCGGTCCCGCCTCGCTCGACGTGGCGTTTGTGTGTGACACCTACCACCATCTCGAGTTTCCTCGGGCCTATATGCGCTCTGTGTTTCTCAGCCTGCGGCCGGGCGCAACGCTGGTCTTGGTGGACATGAAGCGCGACGAAGGCGAGAGCAGCCCGGGCGTGTTGAGGCACGTCCGCGCCGGCAAGGCCGTCGTCATCGGGGAGGTCGAAGAGGCGGGCTTCATCTTGATGTCAGAGACCAACCTTCTCGAAGAGAACTACTATCTGCACTTTCGTCGCCCCTGAGCCGCCGCGTCCCACAGAAGCCGCTTGTGTGCCAGCGTACAACTACGCACCCGGCCTCGTCCGATTCGGGGTTCCGACGTGGCCGAATTCGGACATCGCAGACCGGCGCGTCATTGCGTCTTCCAAGCCCGACGGATTTTCGGTATACGGATCCGAGCCCGAACCCGGAGAGTGTTTCTGATGAGACGCGAGTGGATACTATCGAGGAAACGCTTACTCCTCGTCATCCTGCTGTTGCAGAGCATGGCAATGAGCTGCGAGCCGATGGACCTCGTTCAGATGACCCTCGACCGGATGTCGCCGGAGGCCACGGTCGATCCGGCCAGCGTCGATCCACCGGACCCAGGAGAGCAGCCCACGGGTCGATACCGGAGTATCGACGGCACCGGCAATCACGAGACCCACTTCGACCTCGGCGCAGCCCACACGACGCTCCGCCGAATGATGTCCGTCCACTACGGAGACCAGGTCGCCTCGATGGGGGGAAGCGCGCGCCCGTCGCCCAGGGCTGTCAGCAATGCGGTTTGCTCGGATTCGCAGCGTCCGCCAAACGCACTCGGAGCGAGTGACTTCCTCTGGCAATGGGGGCAGTTTGTCGATCACGACATCGACTTGAGCGGGGAACAGGATCCGGCCGAGCCCATGCCGATCCCGGTTCCTGCGGGCGACCCGTCGTTCGATCCGGGCGGCACCGGCTTCATGACGATCGATGCGAACCGCACGGTGTACCACCCGGGGACTGGCAACGACGCGGCTTACCCACGTCAGCAGCTCAACGAAATCACGCACTTCATCGACGCATCCAACGTCTACGGCTCCGATCCAGTTCGGGCGGCCTTGCTGCGGACGAACGATGGGACGGGGCGGCTCCTAGTCAGCCCTGGGGATTTGCTTCCATTCAACATTCCGGGGCTGCCCAACGCCGGAGGCACAGGGCCGGAGCTCTTTCTTGCGGGAGACATCCGGGCAAACGAGCAGGTCGCGCTCACCGCCATGCACGCGCTCTTCGTGCGCGAACACAACCGCTTGGCGGCCGAGATTGCAGACAACGACCCGGCCCTGACGGGCGAAGAGATCTACCAGGAAGCGCGGCGCGTCGTGGGGGCACTCATGCAGGTCATCACGTACAACGAGTTTCTACCAGCGCTGCTCGGACCCGGCGCGCTGAGTGCTTATGAGGGTTACCGTTGGAGCATCAGCCCGGCGATCGCGAACGAATTCTCGACGGCGATCTACCGATTTGGGCATAGCGCTCTGAGTCCCACATTGCTGCGTCTCGATGCAGCCGGCAACGAAATCCCTCAGGGACACCTGCCCCTTCGTCAGGCGTTCTTTCGGCCCGATCGCCTGGTCAACGAGGGGGGCATCGAGCCCATTCTTCGAGGGCTCGCCAGCCAGCCATGCTCGGCCATCGACACCGAGCTGGTCGACGACGTTCGCAATTTCCTGTTTGGTCCGCCCGGCTCGGGTGGCTTCGACCTCGCGTCCCTCAACATCCAGCGCGGTCGCGATCACGGCCTGCCAAGCTACAACGACGCCCGGATGCGCCTGGGCCTGCAGCCAAGAACGAGCTTCGCCGAAGTCAGCAGCGATCCGGTTACCCAGGCCCGCCTTGCGTCGGTGTACGGGGACGTCGAAGACATCGACTTGTGGGTTGGGGCGCTCGCCGAGGACCCGGTCGATGGCGGCCACGTTGGCGAGGTCGCGTTCTACGTGATCTTAGAGCAATTCACGTCACTTCGTGACGGAGACCGCTATTGGTATAAAGCGGGTATGTTCTCGGGTGATCCGGACGGCTTCTCCATGCAAGAGGTCGCAGACCTCGAGGCCACGACGCTCGCCGACGTCATCCGGAGGAACACGACCATCGGCGCCGAGCTCAGCGACGACGTGTTTCAGGCGAATTGACGGTTCGCCGGCGCGTTCCAATCCGCAGCGCAAGGAAGATCATGAGCAAGCCAAGCAGGTCGTTCTCGGGATCGAGACGACCCACGCGGCAGTCACGCGCAGGGATAGCGAGCTCTCGATTGGACATCGGGCCCGTGCAATCCGGGTCGCCACCCCAGTCCGCGGTGCCATCGCCGTCGTTGTCGTAGCCGTCACTGCACTGGGGGTTTTCGATGTTAGCCGAAGAACTGGAGCAGCCTGTGTCCGCCACGTCGATCGCGCCATCGCCGTCATTGTCGAGTCCATCGTTGCACGCACCGAGAACACTACCCGGATTGGCTGGGTCCGTGCTCGATTGCGACTCGTTGTAGTTCCACCACCCGTCTTGGTCGCGATCCAGAGCGATGCGCGAACCGGAGCCCGGCGGCACGCAGGTAAACGTGGTGGCCTGTCCTGGGACCTGGGCGAGGATGCGCATGTCCGCGGCGGAGATGGCCGGCTCGGTAATCGAGTCTGGGATGTAGCTGTTGGTGCCGGGGTCGTAGAGCGCGCTGCGCGGGAAACCGTTCCAGAATCCACGCGCGACCAAGTCGCACTCGGTGGTCACGCCGCCTAGCACTGCCGATGTAAACGTCGTCCCCGCGCGCTGCTCGAGCAATGAAATGCGGCCGCCTACGCTCGAGAGGTTCGTGTCGTCGAGCGTGACCTGCTGGCCCACGATCGGCGCAAGGTCGGAATCGAACGCGAGCATGGCCTGCTCGACGTCGCGGCGTTGCGGGTCGCCGCCGTTGAACCCAACGTTGGGTTCATTCAACACGAGGCCCGGGTTCCGAAACACATCCGCGGTGAAGAAGCGGAAGAGCGTGTCAGTCGAACCGTCGTGAAGATAGCCGGTGCCGCGAACCTGGTCGCCCGCGTGGCTGCCATCTCCGGGCAAATTGAAGTCGACGTTCGGCATGCCGAACATGCCGACCTTCTGGTAGAGGTTGCGGAAATGCGGGATCTTGAGGATTTGCGGCTCGTTCTCGAAGCTCGCGTCGCCTCCTGTGCCAAAGAAACCCTGACTCGGGTCGTGGCGGTGGCAGCCCTCACAGGTGAAGCCGTTGACAGTCGCGCCATCAGAGAGCTGGCCAGTGCTGCCGTCGAAGAAGTCCATCCCAGCCTGCTGGTTCGGTGTCAGGCTGTTGTCGAGGGCGCGGACGGGGTTGGGAGGCAGGGTGACTGCCAGCGCAAAGTTGGTGAAATCGGCCATGTCTGCTTGCAGCCCGGCGTCGGTGGGCGGCGTGTTTCCTCCGACTAGCCCGGAGAACGCGCCGATGAAGTTCATGAACGAAGTAAACTCGTCTGTCGGGCTGATGCCGAAGAAGCCATCGGACCGATCCCCGCGCCAGTGCATCGCGCCGCTGGTCGACAAGCCACGAAGCGTCTGCGTGGTCATCGGACCCTTCATCGGGTGGAAGTCGCGCGTGTTGCCGGTACCGTTGAGCTCGGTTGTATCGGCTCCAAAGAACTGCAGGACGTTCTCGAATTTGATCGGCATCGTATTGAGCGTCACGCTTTCGTCGGGATTACCGAGGTCCCAGGACAAGCTGTCGAAGTCCCCGAAGATGTGGCAGCTCGAGCATGATGCCTCGCCGTTGCTCGACGTTTTGAACGCATCATAAAGCATGGGCCGGCCGTCGACGATCGAGGCAGGCTCGGGGTTGTGCAGCGGGAAGTGGTTGATCTCCGTGCCGGTCCCGAGATCGATCACCGAGACGGCGTTGTCGAAACGGGTCAGCACGAAGAGGTTGCCATTGGCCTCATCGAGCGCGAGGCCGCTGGGCCCGCCCCCCGATACCGGCAGATAGTTTCCGCTCGAGGCGGTCGGACTGAACGTGCCGTTGTCCAAGTCGGAGGTCGAAATCACACCGACTTTGCTCGAGCCGAACGCCGCGACGTAGAGGGTGGAGCCGTCGCTCGTCACGACCATGTCGACCGGCGTGGCGAGGCTGTGGTCTTTCGTTCCAGCCGGAGCGGGCCTGACGTTGTAGTCGATGTGGGAGTTGAGGTGCACCGGGGAGACGTTGGCCCCGTCGAGGACGGTGATGCGCGCCTGGTGGAGGTTTCCCTGCACGGTGGACCCGCCGAAGATCCCAGGCCCTTCGAAGCGCGTCAGGTTCTGGGCCTCCGTGTTGGATACATAGAGGTTCCCGTTGGCGGGATTGACGGTCATGTTGAAGTTGATCGTGCCGACGTGGGCAAAGCTCGCGGTCTCGACGAGCGTGTCGGCGTTGATCTCGAAGACGTCGAGGTCTGGAAGAAAGAAACGAATGCCATTGCTCCAGTTGCGCCCGACGTCATCGCGCCACTGCCCTGAGCCCTCGTGGAATTGAACGATCAGGCCGGTCTCCGGTGCATTGTCTCCGGAGGCATTGGTGGACGGGCCGGGAAGGCCGCCGGGGAGCCTTCCGTTGTTCAGGCCGTTTGGAGAGCTGATGCCGTCTCCGTTGCACTGGCTGCCGCCGAAGTTGTCACAAACCATGCCTTCGTTGACCACCGCGGTCAGGTTCCCGGAATGGAAGATCGCGGCGTAGACCGAGGTGCCGTCCGCGCTGACGGTGAGAGCGCGAGGCGTGTCGCCAAACAGCTCGACGATTTTGAGCGGGGTTCCCCCAACGCCCGGCCCGGGGCTGTCCGCATCGAAGACCCAAACGTCGGCGCGGGGCACGCTCGGCGTGGTCAGCTGAGGGTCGCCAGCGCCGGGAACACCGGAAATCGAAGGGTCACTGCGGTGCTGTCCGCGGTGCGCCGTCGTAATGAACACCCGGTCTCCGAGCGGGCCGGCGCCGTCCGGGTCGGTGACGACGATGTCACGGGGCTCGTCCCCGACGAGCAAGGTCCGAGTGACGGTGCCCGTCACCATGTCCACGATGCTCACGCTGTCCGAGAGATGGTTGACGACCCAGGCTTCGGTCGAGCCCGGCCGAATGGCAACGGCGCAGGGCTCGAGGCCCACTGGAACCGAGGTGCGCCGAGTGATGCCGTTCGCCACGACATTGAAAGTCTCGAGTGTGTTGTCCGGGGTGTTGACCGCAGCCAGAATCCCGCCTTCCATCGCGAGCGGCCGGACGGGACCGGTTTCGAACGCGACGAACGACGGCTGGGCGAAGGTCGGATTGGCCGCGAGGGCCATAATGGCGCAGGCCGGTAGCAGTGAGCGAACGGATCGATACATGGGCCTCTTCCTCGGGCAACGGGTGGAGCAAAAGTAACCCAAGGGAAGCGGTCGCGCCAAGTCACTTCGATCCGGCTCTTTTCGGTGCATACTGTGGGCCGATTATGCCCACACAGCGTGATTTTATGGTTCCGACCCTGGGGCCTTGCGCCTTCGAGTCACCCCTGCAGATCCGGGATCGGATGTTCGCGGACGAGTCGATTCGGGTCCGGGTCAAGCGCCACATTCGTGACGCGGCCGCCGAGGCCGAGGCGCTCTCCTTCGAGGAGGCCGGTCCGCGACACAAGCTGTTCTTCAATCCCGCAGAGACGACCGCGGCATTCGTGACATGCGGAGGGCTGTCTCCCGGGCTCAACAACGTGATTCGGTCTGGATTTCTCGAGCTCACCCACAACTACGGGGTGAAGCGTGTCCTAGGGATTCGCAACGGCTACGCCGGACTCACCTCCGACTCGGGACTCGAGCCGACGTTGATGACCGAACGCTTCGTCCGCAACATCCACCACCTCGGCGGAACGGTGCTTGGGAGCTCACGGGGTGCGCAGAGTCCGGCCGACATCGTCGACTTCTTGGAGGCGCGCCAGATCGATATCTTGTTCTGCATTGGTGGCGACGGCACCCAGCGCGGTGCCCATGCCATCCAAGTCGAGGTTGCGAAGCGCGGTATCCCGAAGTCCGTGGTCGGAATCCCCAAGACCATCGACAACGACGTGCCCTACGTCGAAATCAGCTTCGGCTACGTCAC
>CAJHXN010000228.1_pt1 | contig 26080 bp, 25 predicted proteins | sample 9198401 | NCBI WGS metagenome assembly CAJHXN01 (sample SAMEA7708334, study PRJEB35096) | sediment metagenome | biome: marine neritic benthic zone biome [ENVO:01000025]; feature: sediment [ENVO:00002007]; material: shallow marine sediment [ENVO:03000034] sea grass bed [ENVO_01000059] ... | reverse complement strand
GTGGCAACGGTACCGGCGGGATGACCGGCACCGGCGGGATGACTGGCACCGGCGGGATGACCGGCACTGGCGGTATGACCGGCACCGGCGGCATGACCGGCACGGGCGGTATGACCGGCACCGGCGGCATGACCGGCACGGGCGGTATGACCGGCACCGGCGGCGGCACCGGTACTGGCGGTATGACCGGCACCGGCGGCGGCACCGGCACTGGCGGCAGCACTGGCACTGGCGGCAGCACCGGCACTGGCGGCGGCACCGGCACTGGTGGCACCGGTACCTCCGGACCCGAATGCATCGTCTCGTTGACAATCAACTAGACGGCCTTGCGACCTCGGTTTGTCCCGCTCCGCCCCTGTTATCGAGCTCAAGCAGGTCAGCAAGGCGTTCGGCGCTACGCAAGCACTGGAGCGAATCGACCTTCGGGTCGAGCCCGGTCAAACGACGGTTCTGATCGGACCTAGCGGTTGCGGGAAGTCGACCCTCTTGCGTGCGATCGTCGGGCTGATTGGGCTCGACGGCGGTACGGCGTTTTTCGAGGGGAGCGCGATTTCAGCGCGGAGCGTCCAGGCTTTTCGCCGTCGGATGGGATACGTGATTCAGGAGGGGGGCCTCTTCCCGCACCTGACCGCGGAGGAGAATGTCGTGCTGATGGCGCGACAGTTGGGCTGGTCGGAGCGCAAGTGGCGAGGCCGACTCGCTGAGCTTGCCGAGTTGACGCGACTCCCGATCGACGCGCTTGGCCGCTACCCCGTAGAGCTCTCAGGAGGGCAGAGACAACGGGTGAGTCTGATGCGCGCGCTCATGCTTGACCCTCATGTCCTGCTCATGGACGAACCACTTGGTGCGCTCGATCCGATGATTCGGAGCGAGCTCCAGGTGGAGCTTCGGGCAATCTTTCGGCGACTCGAAAAGACCGTCTTGCTGGTCACCCACGATCTCGACGAAGCGGGGTTTTTGGGAGACCTCATCGTCTTGCTGCGCGAAGGGCAGATCGAGCAGCAAGGAACGCTGCAAGAGCTATTGTACGAACCCCGAAACGAGTTCGTGCGCGCCTTTGTCAATGCTCAACGCAGCATGCTGGGAACGCCATCAGAGGAGCCCCCGTCGTGAACCGCCTCACGGGTTGCGCAGTTGCATCACTGCTCGTGGTCTTCGCACAAACCGTCGTCGCGCAGGAACCGACTGTCGCGATAGGCTCGAAAAAATTCACCGAGTCGGTGATCCTCGGTGAGCTGCTGACGCAACTGGCCGCCTCGACAGAGGCTGATGTGACGCACCGGTTGGAGCTCGGAGGAACACGCATCCTGTGGAGTGCGTTGAAGCGCGGAGAGATCGACGTCTACGCAGAATATACCGGAACGATCTCGAAAGAGATCCTGGCAGCGGGCGACCCTTTGGCGATCGACGCTGTACGCGACGCTTTGGCAGCGGAGGGGATCACGGTGAGTGAGCCACTTGGGTTCAACAATACGTACGTCCTCGGGATGAAGGAAGACCTTGCCGACCGCCGCGGGATTCAAACGATCTCCGACCTCGCGCGCCACCCTGACCTCCGCTTCGGGTTCTCCAACGAGTTCATGGATCGGGGGGACGGTTGGCCTGGACTTCGGCGCACCTACGCGCTGCCGCAGCGCGATGTCCGTGGGATGGATCACGACCTCGCATACCGAGGACTCGCCGCAGGATCGATCGATGTCGTCGACCTTTACTCGACCGACGCCGAAATCGAATACTACGGATTGCGCGCACTTGAAGACGACAGCGCATACTTCCCCCGATACGACGCGGTGATCCTCTATCGCGACGATCTGCAAGGACGCGCTCCCGCAGTGATAGCGGCGTTTTCAGAGCTTGAAGGCGTCATCACGGCGGCCGACATGACCGCGATGAACGCAACGGCCAAGATCGGAGGCGTCCCCGAGGCACGAGTCGCGTCCGATTTTCTAAAAAGACGCCTGAGGGTGGAGACCGATTTGCGCGATATCAGTGCATGGGAACGGCTCTGGGCCAACACGGTCGAGCATCTATTTCTCGTCGCAGTGTCGCTTGCTGCGGCGATCCTCGTTTCGATTCCGCTCGGGGTCATCGCGGCGCGCTTCAGCGGCATCGGTCAAGCGATTTTGGGGACCGTCGGAATCATTCAAACGATCCCCGCCCTTGCCCTACTCGTCTTCATGATCCCACTGCTCGGCATTGGAGCTGCCCCGGCGATTGCGGCGCTCTTTTTGTACAGCTTGCTGCCGATCGTCAGAAATACCTATGCGGGGCTTCACGACATCCCGCGACCGATCGTCGAGTCTGCCATCGCGTTGGGGTTGTCGGCGTCGCAGCGGTTGCGACTCGTTGAGCTTCCACTTGCGGCGCGGTCGATCCTGGCGGGCATTAAGACATCCGCAGTGATCAACGTAGGCACCGCCACGCTAGGCGCCTTGATCGGCACCGGAGGCTATGGTCAACCAATTCTGACGGGGATCCGACTCGACGATGTTGGACTCATCATGCAGGGAGCGGTACCCGCCGCAGGCCTGGCGCTATTGTGTCAAGGTGCATTCGAGCTCGCTGAAAGAAGACTCGTCTCCAGGGGCCTGAGGATCAAAGCAAGCTGAGCCGTCGCACACGATCAGGCGTCTTCGACGAAACGGGTCATGGGCTCGGGGTCTTTGCCGCAACTTGGTGGACGCGACACGCCGCTCTCCTCGAGGCGGATGCTCACTTTCTCGGTGCGCTCAGCAACGCGTAACTGCACCTCCCATGTATCTGCGGCCGTACCAGTGGTCGAAATCCATGCGACTGCATCGTCTGATTGCTCGCCGAGACGATCTCGCAAGAGGATCTCTGCGGCCTGGGTTGGGCGGTCGTACGTGCACCGTCCGCGGAATCTAGCGAGCTCCCCAATCGCGCCATTTCGGCGTGCGGAAACCCAAGACTCGGCGTGCTCTGGGCGAAGCCTTCCGTACATCAAGCCCTCGGGCAGCCAAAGCGCACACGCGGCAAAGCGATGTCCACCGAGGTGGCTCGTTTGCCAAACATCGAGCCCTTGACCTTGAAGTGCTCTGAAGAACGCGCTGCCATGTTGCCCACAGCAGCGGTCCCGACGGCCATGCGCACACACCAGACTGATCGGCTCGGTGGCGGGCTTAGAGCGCTCCAACATGCGCTCGAGGCTTAGGTCGAAGAGGTCCTCGTACCGATCGAGCCCAACCTCGGAAACCGCTCCTCGATCGGACGACATCACCATGAATGTCAGCTTGCGGCCGGCGCGCCCGGGCCGTCGGACCAGCTGGAGGCGGGACCGAGGGCTTTCGGCCAGCCAACGACTCAGCCATGCACGGACCTCTCCGGATAGAGCCTCGGTTTCGATTGCTTTGGGCGCCCAAGGGTCATTCACCTCGAGCAACAACCAATGATCGACACACTCGACCGCCGTGCCCGCGAGAGATTCGCCCGCCTTTGCCGACGCAGCCGAGCAGTGGGGGAGAGTCACCGCTGGTCCGCCGCGAGAGGAAGCGGCCTCGCCATTTCCTCTTCGGCCTCATCGACCGTCTGTTGTCGGCGCGTTGCAATCGCGGACCGCCAACTTTCTAACTGCGCCTCAAGGTCAGTCAGAAGCTCTTCAGCGCGTGCGAAGTGGCGCTCATTGCGTGCCCGACGCGCCGGGTCCGTCTCGTTTGCAAGCGATTGTTGGATCGACTCCTTCACCAGACGCATTCTCGCCACTGCGTCGGTGTAGTTCTCTCGTTTAGCGAACTGGCGCGCCTGCACCATCCATACGCCCCAGCGTTGCTCGTCACTGTGAAGAGCCATCGATACCCAATTTAGGGGTTTTCAACATCGGGTCCAGCCGAACGCCCCGTCGATGGTAGAGCCACCAGTCTTCGAAATGGGCCACCCGTTGAATCGAGGGGTCCGCCAAAAAGAGGCCGTCCGGCGAAGACATTCGTCTGACGAGAAACCAATCGAAGAAACTCCCATGCTTATCAAGCTGAAACAGCTGCGGGCTCCATTCCCATCGCGCCGGCACCTGGGGCGGAACCACCGCGTTGACATCCTGACGCGACCGATAGCGAAGTGGCGAATGTCCAAGGTCGGCAAAGTGGAAGCTGAGCCAGCCGCCACGCTCCGCCTGCACATAGGCGGGCAGATGAACGTAGGGGCTGTTCTTCGCCCGGGAGCCGTGGTGGTCGTACACCAGATAAAGAAGCTTCGGGCTTCGCGGAAGCTCGCTCACGATCTCACGAAAGTGCGTCGTTGTTGTCCCAAACTCTCGATGAGCCTCCGCGGTCACCTCGCTGATCGGCGCAATGGCGATGGCGGTCCAGATGACGAATCCGAGGTGGGCCCAGGTCTTTGGGGGAAGGTTTGGGAGGAGCGCGGGCACGAAAAAGACAGCCACGGTGAGTTCACGGGGGTAGACGTACCACCAGGATCCGATCTCCATCGGCAGAGTCACGTAGAGGGCCAGTGATATCAAAATGACAGTGGCGACGACCGCGTTGGCAGCGAGCACCCAAGTGCTTTTGGGCCAACCCCGAAGACGAACGACTGCGATCCCGAAAAGCACGGCGGCGGTAAGCAAGAATAGGAGTCCCGTACGGCGAAATGCCCTGTCATCGTCCTCGCTCACGAATACGTCGAAGAGAAACGTCCGAGCCTCGGAGAAGCGCCACCATTCAAGCGGCCAGACCCACTGAATGTCCATGGAGATTTCCCCCGCACGCCCGAACCACCAAGAGACAAACAGAACCGCCCCAAGCAAAAAGGGGATCACCAACCCTCTTAGGCTGTCTGAGTATCGGTGCATCACGAGCGCTACGAGGATCAACCCGACGAGCGCAAACGGGAACCGAAACACATGCGTGAAGAACAAGAGCAGCAAGCACCCGATGAGCCACACCTGAAGCTTCGGAGTGGGCCGATCGACGAGACGTAACGCCAGGCCGATGCTCATCGCAAACAAGCCGATCGCCGCTAAGAAGTTCACGAAACCCCAATGCGAGAGCACGCCCCACACCGGAACGAGCCCCCACAAGCCTAGGAAGGGGGACTTCCGCATCCCCCAGCACAGCACCATCAAACCGACGGGCATCAGCGCTAACAAAAGACCCGCCGCAAGCTTGGTCGCCGCGACCGGTGAAAGCACGAGCATGAAGAGCGCGGACAAGGCGTACAGGCTGATGTAAGGAACCGCGAACGGCTGAAACACGAACTGCTCTTCGAAGTGCCACCCGGAGTTGGCGTAGTGTCGAAAAACGGATGCTGACGCCGTATGAAACGGGAAGTCGGTCATCATCGGGTATTCGGCGGCCCAAAACGGAACACCAACCACGTACGCGATCGCGCCGGCTGCACAGACCCACGCCAGCCAGAGCAATGGCTGCGGCCCGGTGATGCGCTCCACCGGCCTAGTTTCCCCCGCCCCTCGCATCTGCATCAAGGTAACATGCGGGCCGGTTCAGGCCTTGAGAGCTTCCGCGCCGCCAATGATCTCCATCAATTCCTTGGTGATGGCGGCTTGGCGAGCTCGGTTGTACTGCAAGGTCAAACGGTCGATCATGTCGCTCGCGTTGTTGGTTGCAGCGTCCATCGCCGTCATTCGAGCGCCGTGTTCGGATGCAACTGATTCGAGAAGCGCGCGGTAGATTTCGATCTCTACATACATTGGGAGAAGCCTGTCGAGGAGCGCTTCCTGGCTTGGCTCATAGATGAAATCGCCGAGTTGATCGTCCGCCAGCTCAAGCGGAGTGATGGGCAGGAACGGCTCGACCACGACCTGCTGACTGATTGCACTCTTGAACTCGTTGTAGACGAGGTAACACGCGTCAAGGTGCAGAGCGGTGTAGTCGTCAACGATGTAGCGTCCGATCTCGCCGGCTTTCTCGACACTGAGCTCCTCAAAGACACCAAGGAAATCGTGGCGTATGTCCGCGTCGCGGCGCGTGAAGTAGTCGCGACCCTTGCGACCGATGATGCCGAAGCTGACATTGCTGCCTTGCGCCTCTAACTCTTTCCAACGGGTGTACGCCACCTTGTTGATGTTGGAGTTAAACGCACCGGCCAGGCCACGGTCGCTCGTAAGAACGACCAACATCACGTTTTTGGGCTCCCGGCGGGCAAGCAGAGCGTGGACGTCTTCGTCAGGACCAACGCGCGCAGCCACCCCGCTCAAGACTTCATGCGTCTTGACGGCGTAGGGCCGAAGGCGTTCGATATTCTCCTGCGCCTTACGCAATCGAGCACCCGCAACCAACTTCATGGCACGCGTGATCTTCTGCGTGCTCTTGACGCTTCCGATCCGCTTTCGAATGTCCTTGAGGTTGGCCATCTCGTGTTACTTGTCGTTCGTGGGCTCGAAGATGCCGCCGAAGGCCTTCAACGCGTCTTCGATCTGTTCCTCGAGGGCATCGTCGATCTTGCCCTTCGACAGGATGTCTTTCAGCACAGAGGAGCGCTCGGCCTTGAGCCACGAGATGAGCTCCTGCTGATAGCGACCGATCGATTCCGTCGGGAGTGGGTCCAAGTAGCCGTGCGTGCCAGCAAAAATCGAAATGACCTGCTCTTCCACCGGCCAGGGGACGTACTGGCCCTGCTTGAGTACCTCCACCAGACGTTCACCACGCGAAAGCTGCTGCTGGGTGGCCTCGTCGAGGTCCGACGCAAACTGAGCGAACGCAGCCATCTCGCGGAACTGCGCGAGCTCCAGCCGAAGCGTGCCGGCGACCTGTTTCATCGCCTTGATCTGGGCATTGCCGCCGACTCGCGAAACGGAAATGCCGACATTGATCGCGGGTCGAACGCCCGAATAGAACAGATCTGACTCGAGGAAGATCTGCCCATCGGTGATCGAAATGACGTTGGTCGGAATGTATGCCGAAACGTCGCCGGCCTGCGTCTCGATGATGGGAAGCGCAGTGAGCGAACCGCCCGAGTCGGGGAGCTTCTTTGCGACAAAGCCGGTGCCCTTGTCTTTGGCGGCCGCCTCGGCTTCGTGGCGAGATTCGGGACCTGAGAAAACCTGATTACCGAGCCGGCTTGGCTCTTGGTCGGCCTTCACCACGACCCAGTCCTCGGCCATCTTGGCGGCGCGCTCGAGAAGGCGGCTGTGAAGGTAGAAGACATCGCCGGGATAGGCCTCACGACCGGGAGGTCGACGAAGAAGGAGCGAAAGCTGGCGGTAGGCGACGGCCTGCTTCGAAAGGTCGTCGTAGATGAGGAGCGCGTGCTGGCCATTGTCGCGGAAGTACTCACCCATCGTGACTCCGGTGTACGGCGCAATGAACTGAAGTGGCGCGGGCTCGGAGGCACCTGCGATGACGACGGTCGTGTACTCCATCGCCCCAAACGACGACAGCTTGTCGACGACCTGTGCGACTGTGGATTGCTTCTGGCCGATCGCGACGTACACGCAGAAGACGTCCTTGCCCTTTTGATTGATGATCGTGTCGAGTGCGACAGCGGTTTTGCCGGTCTGGCGGTCGCCAATGATGAGCTCGCGCTGCCCACGGCCGATCGGGATCATCGAGTCGATCGCTTTGAGCCCCGTCTGAAGTGGCTCACTCACCGGCTGCCGAGCGACGATACCGGGAGCCTTGACCTCGACGCGCCGCGTGAGCTTGCTCTCGATCGGCCCCTTCCCGTCGACGGGCTGCCCGAGCGCGTTCACCACTCGACCGACCAAAGCCGGGCCAACCGAGACCTCGACGATGCGGCCGGTGCGCTTGACCGTGTCCCCCTCGTTGATCCCGACATCGGAGCCGAAAATCGCACAGCCGACATTGTCCTCCTCGAGGTTCAGCACCATCCCGAAGACGCCGCCGGGAAACTCGAGGAGCTCGCCGGCCATGGCACTCTCGAGACCATAGATGCGCGCGATGCCATCGCCGACCGTCAGTACCGTGCCCGTTTCAACTACGTCGACGGATTTCTCGTACGACGCGATCTGCTGCTTGATGATGCTGGAAATCTCTTCGGCGCGAAGCTGCATTTGGAATGCTCCTGATTGTGCGGTTACGGCGCTTCGCCGTTCGCAAGCAAAGTTTCCCTCAACTCGTTCAGCCGGTTGCTGATGCTCCCGTCGAACACGCGGTCACCGATGCGTGTCACCACGCCGCCGATCAGAGAGGGGTCTTGTCTCTTCACGAGCACTATCTGCTGACCGGTTGCTCGTTGGAGTTTGTCTTTGAGCCGATTGTAATAGGCGTCGTCGAGCGGCTTGGCGCTGATCACTTCGGCACGGACCCGACCGGCCTCGGCTTCGGAGAGCGCTTCAAGAGCGTCCAGAACGTCGGGGAGATACTGCAGACGCCCGCGGTCGGCGAGCACGCCGATCGTGTTGCGGACGAGCTTCGTGGCTCCGAGCTTGTCCATGATGGCATCCATGGCCGAACGAAGCGCCGGTTTCGGCACTACGGGATTGGCTACCAATTCTCGCAAGTCAGAGCTCGCCTTCCACGCGTCCGTGAGGGCCTGGGTGTCACGCACGACCTGGTCGGTTTGATTCTGTTCGCGAGCAAGCTCCAGAAGGGCCTTCGCATAGCGACGTCCGAGTGCGCTCATGAGTCGCGCTCCTCTACCACCTCGTCGAGCCTGGCCAGATACGCCTCTGCGAGCTGTTCCTGATCGGCATCGGTGGTGCGCGCCTGCAAGAGGTCTTGCGCTGCTGCGACTGCGGCGTTGGCAGCTTGCTCGGTCAGCTCTTTGCGAAGCTGTTTCATCTGTTGCTCGATGAGAAAATTGGTGTCCTTCCGAACCCGCGCGGCCTTTTCCTCCGCTTGGGCAACGATCCGATCGCGCTCGACTTCGCCGGCTTTGACCATGTCGGCCCGAATCTGAAGCATCTCTTGATCGAGCTTTTCGAGGCGAGTGGCTGTTTCCATGTGCCGTGCCTCGGCCTGTGTGCGAAGGCGCTGCGCCTCGGCAAGCTCCTTTTCGACCTCGGCCCTTCGCGCGGCGAGCGCCGGGTTTCCCTTGGTCCGAATCGCCCAACCGATGATCAAAAGCAACACGCCAAAGTTGACTAGAGTCCCCAAGAACTCGGTATTGAGAACATCGGAGAAGTGAAGCGCACCATGTTCGTCGTGGCCTTGTTGTTCCTCGACCACCTCGTGGGCGCTCTCCGCGAATGCCACGGCGGGCAACACCAGCCAAAGACTCACAAGGAGTGCCGCGGCCAAACGCATCAGTTGACCTCCCGTTGGAGCATCTTGGAGGCGATCTGCTTGGCGAGCGCGCCGATGCTCTGATCGATCTGGCCACGCAAGTGGGCAGCCTCTGTTGCGAGCTTCGCGTCGGCCTGAGCGAGCTGCTTATTCGTTTCATCGCGGACTTGGTCGAGTACGGTGCGCTCAAGTCGCTTGCCCTCCGCACGAAGGCGGTCGCGTTCTTCTCCGGCCTGAAGCCGAAGTCGGCGCATTTCCTCCTCAAATTCCTCGCTTTCGGCTTCGGCTTCGTCTTGGAGACGGAGAGCCTCGAGCTTCGCGCCCTCGATGGCGTTTTCGCGAGCTTCGAACAGGGCGATCATCGGCCGGAAGATCAGCGGCCGGAGCAGAAAGAAAGCCAGCCCAAAAGTCACGAGCTGAACCAAGATCGTACCGTCGAGGTCGATGATGGAGCCCTCGGAGAGCAGGGCAGTGAAAAGCACGGTCATCGCAGCGGTATCCCTGAGCGGCCGAAGCGGCGCCCCATATGGCGCCTGGGGCCGAATCGCACGTCCGACAAGAGAAATCCCTAGCGGCGCGCGTTCGTAGCACGGGGCCGAACCCAGTCAAGGACGGTGAAGTGGAGTGTGGAGCGGCGCTTAGGTGGAGCCCTGCGGTGCTTGTGCGACCCGCGTCCGGAGCGCCCTCAGCGTCTTTCCGGCGGCCCGCTCATTCTCGCGACTGAAGACCGACGACGGCAGGGGGATGTCCGGGTCGACGTAGATCTTGAAGTTCACGCGCGTTCGCGCGCCACCATCGATCGGGGTGAGCTCCCACTCTGCGTTGAAGGCGTCGATATTGCCCTCAAGCAAATTGGCCTCGATGACCCGTGCGTCGGTGGATTCCGGTCGCTCGGCGATATTGAGCTGGCCCCAGAGCGTGATCGCGCCCTTGGCAACGCTGACCTCCATATAGACCCGCGCGCGGGTGCCGCGCTTCGCAAGGACCCTGGATTTCGTGAAATTGGGCATGAATTGCACGTAGTTCGCGTAGTCGACGACGACCGGAAAGACCTGCTCGATCGGCCGGTCGAGCTCCACAACGGCCTGGCCCCAAGCGATGTTGGACCCCTTCTCGGCGATTTGTGCGGTGAGAACGGCGTCTGCTTCCCTGGCTTGGACATCGGTTGCCCGAGTACCCGCGAGCAACCCGATCGCCAAAGCACCTATTAAGAATGTCTTGTTCATCGCGCTCTTTCTCTTGCCTCAGCCTTACGACGGGACTGTGGTGACGTTACGTCACCGGTACCAGGCCTTTCGATGAGAAAGGTAGCAGGTCTAAATACAACCACCTACATAATGACGTAGAAAAATGCGCCAGCGACGGAATAATTGCTAGATTGAACGCGCATGTTTCGAATCGGACAGATCTATTTTTTCGCAGCGATTCTCGTGGGAAGCGCGGTCGCTAGCGTCGTGCAGGCGCAGGTACCCAAAGTCGTGGTCCTGAGTTTCGCAGGGACCGGCGGCTCAACTGCACGCGCCCAGGTGGTCCGGGCCCTCAAGGGGCAAGTGGCCTTCGCGAAGAGAGCTGACGCCGATCGCGTCATCAAAGACCGCGCACTGCGCACCGGCACCGCAACAGGTCGAGCTGAGTTGAGCGATGCACTCGACGTCGACTACATCTTCTGGGGCCGTGTGAAGGGTAAGGGCAACAACGCTCGCACCGAGATTCGGGTTGCAGGCCGATCGGGAGAAACGCTCACCGGATACGAGGCGGGAGCACCAGGCAGCTCAAAGGGAAATCAGCTGATTCAAGAAGCGGCGCGCACAGCTCTTGCCGAAGTGCTGGAGCTCGCACCGCCCGGAAAACGGAAACGCAAAGAGAGCGCCCCCGTGGTGGCGGCCGAAGTCTCGGCACCGGCAGTCGCTGCGACCACGACCAGCACGACGGTCCCGACACCGGCGAAGTCCAAGTCTCGCCAAGACAGTAAGGCCGCCGGCAAGAAAGACTCCGACCAGAAAAAGAAGAGCAAAGCGCGCGAAGGCGCGACGAAGCTACCGGTGTTCGAGCTCTTTGTCGGAGGTGGTCCGCGGCTCCTTCACATCGACTTCACGGTGGGCGATGGATCGGGCGGAACCGACGCCAGAACCTTTGATTCGGGTGCTTTCGCAGATGTGGGGGGCTACTTCCTCGTACGTCCTCTCGGCAGGTCCGAAAAACCGGTGCTCCAGGCGATCGTCATTCAAGGCGACGGCGGCGTTGGCTTTGGGCTCAAGGCGCAGCCGCGTGGCACAGGAATCACGAACAAGGTCAGGACTTGGCGGGCACTTGGGCAAGTGGGTTACCTCTACCCGATCAAGGCCCTGCAGGTGGGCGGGCTGATCGGTGCCGGTGTGGACACGTTCGACATCGATGTGAACTCCGTGCTGCCGTCGATCCAGTACATCTACGCTCGGGTAGGAGCCGTGGTGTCCTACATGATCTTCAAAGACTTCTTGGGGATTCGCGTGGACGGAGGCTTCCGGAAGCCTTTCTCGCTTGGGGACATCGAAGCCGCTTTCGGAAGCAACAGCTCGGCGATCGGCTTTGACGCAACCGCCATGGTCGGAGGTAAGCTCGACTTCGGCTTCACGTACGGCTTCCGGTTCATCTTCGAGCGTTACAAGCTGGACTTCAGCGGAGCGACCGACCCGCAGCAGCCGTCGTTTAGCGGTGGGCCGGGCAGCGGCACCGATACCGCGTTGACCTTTCAGTTCTTGGTTGGCTGGGCGCTCTAGGCCTCGAAGTCTTGCCCGAAGTGATTTTGACCCTACCTGGACGGTTGCGGCATCGTTGACCGGCCTGAGGGCTCATGCTACGTCGCGCCCGCTTTAGGCGGGGTCACTCGCCGGCCGACACACTTTCACAGAACCGGAAAGAACATGGCAGAGCTTCAGAACGGGCAGGTTACTCAAGTTATTGGTCCGGTCGTGGACGTTTCGTTCCCTAGAGGGAGCCTCCCGTCGATTCTCACGGCGATTAAGGTCAGCAACCCCGCCATTGACGACAAGCCGTGGAACCTGACCCTCGAGGTCGCGCAGCACCTTGGCGAGAACACGGTGCGCGCCGTCGCGATGGACTCAACCGACGGTCTCGTCCGCGGCATGGCCGTCAAGAACACCGCGGCACCGATCTCGATGCCGGTCGGCAAAGAATGCCTCGGCCGTATCCTGAACGTTGTCGGCGCACCGGTGGACGAGCGCGGCCCTGTCAACGCGGCCAAATTTTCGCCGATCCACAAGGAAGCCCCGGCGTTCGTCGACCAAAGCACTGAGGTCGAAATCTTCGAGACAGGCATCAAGGTCATCGACCTTCTCGCTCCCTACCGGAAGGGCGGCAAGATTGGTCTCTTCGGAGGTGCCGGTGTTGGCAAGACCGTTCTCATCATGGAGCTCATCAACAACGTCGCGAAGGCACACGGAGGCGTGTCTTGCTTCGCGGGCGTCGGCGAGCGAACCCGTGAGGGCAACGACCTGCTTCTCGAGATGAGCGAGTCAAAGCTTGAAACCGGCGAAACGGTACTTTCAAAGACCGCGCTCGTGTACGGCCAGATGAACGAGCCACCAGGAGCACGCGCTCGGGTAGCACTGAGCGCCCTCACCGTTGCGGAGCACTTCCGAGACGAAGAAGGCCAAGACGTTCTCCTCTTCGTAGACAATATCTTCCGCTTCACCCAGGCGGGTTCCGAGGTGTCCGCACTCCTTGGCCGTATCCCCTCGGCGGTCGGCTATCAGCCGACGCTCGCCACCGAGATGGGTGAGCTTCAGGAGCGCATCACCTCTACCACCAAGGGCTCGATCACCTCGGTGCAAGCGATTTACGTTCCGGCCGACGACTTGACCGACCCCGCGCCCGCAACGACCTTCGCCCACTTGGATGCGACGACGGTGCTGTCGCGGTCGATCGCGGAGCTCGGCATCTACCCGGCCGTCGACCCACTCGACTCTACTTCGACGATGCTCGATCCGGGCGTCCTCGGCGAGCGTCACTACCGCGTCGCCCGTGGCGTGCAGGAGACCCTGCAGAAGTACAAAGACCTTCAGGACATCATCGCGATTCTCGGTATGGACGAGCTCAGCGAAGACGACCGCCTCGTCGTCGACCGCGCGCGTAAGATTCAACGCTTCCTCTCGCAGCCGTTCTTCGTTGCCGAGCAGTTCACTGGTCTCAAGGGAGCGTATGTCCCGCTCGAGGACAGCATCGCGGGCTTCGAGGAGATACTCGATGGCAAGCTCGACGACGTGCCAGAGCAGGACTTCTACCTCAAGGGCAATATTGACGAGGTCAAAGAGGCGTTTGCGAAGCGCTCGAGGGACTGACTCGTGGCTGGCTCCGAACAGCTTCAGCTCGACGTGGTCACTCCGACGGGTTCCGTCCTTTCGGTGAAGGTCGACTCGGTTCAGGCACCGAGCGTCGAGGGCGAATTCGGCGTGCTGCCAAACCACCTTCCGCTGCTGGCAGCTCTACAGTGCGGTTTGCTCGTTTGGGAAATCGAAGGCAAACGCAATCTCGCTGCCATTGGGCCGGGCTTCGTCGAAGGCGGGCCAGAAAAGGTTCTGCTCCTGACAGACCTCTACGCAACGCCCGACGAGATCAAGCCCGACGCCGTGCGCCAAGAGCTCGCAAAAGCCGAAGAAGCGCTCAAGGGGTTCGGCGAGCTTTACGAGGGGCCCGAGTACACGGAGCTTCAACGCGATGTCGATTGGGCGATCGCGCGGCTCGACGCGTACTCCGCTTCTCGTGCGGTGTAGAGTATATCTAGTCTTCAGCCGACCACACTTCGAGCGCGGCCTTCGCGGCAGCTTGCTCCGCGTCGAGCTTGGAGCGGCCTTCTCCCGTAGCAACTCGGCTGCCGTTGAGCTCGAGTGCGACGACAAACTCCCGAGCATGGTCAGGGCCTTCGCTTCGAAGCAGATCGTAACTCGGTGTGTCGCCTAATCGCGCCTGTGCCCATTCCTGTGCGCGCGACTTGAAATCGCGATGCCCTGGCTCGCCCACATGAAGCCAGGGCTCGAACACCCTGCGGGTTGCCTCGAACGCCGCATCGACCCCTGCGTCTTTGTATACCGCACCGATGCACGCTTCGAGGGCACTCGACAAAAGCCTTGGTTTGTTGCGGCCCCCCGACTTCTCCTCGCCCTTTCCCAAGCGCATGGCGGGGCCTATGCCGACGCTCTCAGCGATTGCCGCGAGGCCTTTTTCGCTGACCAAATCCGCTCTTCGCTGGGTAAGCTCGCCTTCAGTGGCGTCCGGAAACTGTTCGCTCAACAGGGACGCGACCACGAGGCCCACCACGGCATCACCAAGAAACTCCAAGCGCTCGTTGTCGCTTGGCGCGAGGTCAGGTCGCTCGTTCTTGAAGGAACGATGGGTCAACGCGTCGCGTAGCAAGCCTTCGTCGGTGAAGGCGTAGCCGAGCGCCTTGCAGAGCTCCGGCGCCGGGGCATCGAGCGCTTTGTCCGCCTCAGACATCTTTCAACCGTACCAGCTAGTGCGTCGTCCTGCCATCGTCGGCGCGGTTGTCGTGCTATACGAACCCTGTGGAGTTCCCGCCCGAGGAGTTGGAGACCGCACGACTTCGACTTCGACGCCCTAGGATCGAGGACGCAGAAGCCGCGTTCGATGCCTACGCGAGCGATGATAAAATCACGCGCTATCTGACATGGTCTGCGCACACCGCCGTCGCACAAACGCGTGACTACTTCCAGCAAACGATCGACGCATGGGACCTTCGCATGGGCCATCGGGTGTGGCTGATCGAACGAAAAGAAGATGACAGGCTGACCGGGACCATCGGCTGCACCGTGCATTTCCATCGGGTCGAGGTCGGCTTCGCGCTTGGCAGTCGATTTTGGGGCCTTGGGTATATGCCCGAAGCGCTAGAGCGAGTTTGCGTAGCAGCGTTCGAGGATCCTCGAATCCACCGAGTCCAGGCACTATGTGACGAAGAAAACCGAAGTTCGTCCCGAGTGATGGAGAAGGTCGGCATGGAGCTCGAGGGAACACTAAAACGGTATGGCGATCATCCAAACCGCTCGGATATCCCGCGCGATTGCTTGATGTACGCCGTTGTCCGCGGCGATTGAATCGACGATCGGAGCGGCTACACTCGCTCGTCTCATGCGCCTCCTGACCACCGTATCGAACGAAGAGGAAGCCAAAACACTTGGCGATGCACTCTACGCAGATGGCGTGCCCACGACGATCAAAGAGATGCGCGAAGGAGCGTACGCCGTCTGGGTGCAGGACGAAGACCGAATGGAACAGGCTCGCGCATTCCTGAGCCACTTCGATCCAGGATCTGCCCAGTTTGAGGCGATGGCAAAACAAGCGCGCGCGCGACGCCGGGACGAAGCCAAAGCCGACGAGAAGCTCAGAGCCCGAACCGAGAAGATCCGAAGGCACATCGAAGCGCGCCAAAACATGCGCATAGGGCCCGTGACGGCAGTGCTGATCGCATTGTGTGCGTTTGTGTTCATCTACACAGGCATGGGCGAAAAAACACAGGCGGTCGCGCTCTTCACCTTCACGCCTTGGGAATTCGCGGGAGGGCGACTGTATCCCGGCAACGTGAGTGCAATTTGGCAGGGACAACCTTGGCGGCTCGTCACCCCGATGCTCCTGCATTTCGGATTGATGCACATCCTATTCAATCTTTGGTGGCTCAAGGATCTAGGTACCGCGATCGAGCGCGTATTTTCGTCCAGATACCTGCTGATTCTAATCCTCTGCATCGCGGTGTTCTCGCACGTTCTCGAGTTCGCGATCTCAGGCCCACGGGTGTTCGGGGGCATGTCCGGTGTGGTTTACGGGCTCTTCGCGTTCATCTGGATCCGCGGCCGCCTCGACCCGAGCTTCCCATACCGCATGCCACAGCAACTGGTGACGTTCATGCTGATCTGGCTAGCCCTTGGTTTCACCGGCTGGGTCGGCCCGATCGCAAACTGGGTGCACTCCGGAGGCTTGATCGTGGGCGCAATCTGGGGCGTGCTCTCATCGGGCTATCTCCAACGCAAGCTCCGCAACCGGTGACCCGGCCCGCGGCATCGGGACGCGACGGCGCCTCGAACTACGGGCGGTCGGTCTGGACGAGAGCTCCCAACGCGCGGCGACTCACTCAGCTACGGGCCCCCGCCCAGCCTCGCCCGGCGACGCGGTTCCCCGTGCTGCGCGCACGGGGACACACGACCTTCGTTCGAGACCCCATCGCGTCCCGATGCCGCGGGCCGAGTCACCTATTTCTACAGACAAGTTGTCCGGGTGGCGTTAACCGGTTTGGAGCAGTGGCATTAGCTCGGCGTATGTTCGGTCTCTATCTGCGTAGATGTCGTCGAGGATCGCCTGTAGGGCGTCGCGGCCCTCGCGGTCTAGGACGCGTTGGTTATGCTCGATCACCGAAGCGGCAACGGTCTTGATGGGGCGCTCTGCTTGGAGGTCATTCAGGCTCACCGTGAAAATGTCCTTGTAGTGGGGCGGGTCTTGGGCTCGAACTTGTTCGAGGCGAGTGCGTCGGACGAGCTGCACGGTGGGGTCGGGAGTCTGACGGAAGAAATGTACAGAACCTGCCGTTGCGTCGCCGCCCGGGTGAAAGGGAGCACAGAGGAAATGACCGTCGACAAGCGCACCGAGCGAGGCCGCCCATCCTGCGAAAGGCTCTGGGCCACCGCCGAACGTCGGCGCTATGACGAAGGCGACGTCCACGGATTCGTCGATTCTCCAACGCTCGAGCACCGGCGTGAGCTCGTTTGGAAGACAAGGCGTGTTCAACACCACGTGCGTTCGACTACGATTCGCTTCACGAGCGTGCTTCGCCCAGGGGCAAAGCGCAAAACGTTCGATCAGCTCGTGCTGGTAGCGATCGTGAAGTCGAATCGCTTCGCGAGCCAGACGCTCGCGTGGGCTCACTGGGCTCAAGCGGCCTCTCGAGCTCCGCGCTGTGCCAGGTACTCTTGCAGGTGCGGTACGATCGACATTTCAAGCGCTTTGGTCGGTGGCAGGAACTCTGCCTTGACGACCTCGCGTTGGTCGACTCGAACGCTCGGCGCCGAATCGACTTCGAGCTCGTAGATGTCGAGAGTGTCCTGTCGATTCTCGAACAAGTGCGTACCGTGGTATGCGTGAACGAGGCGCTTGGGTTGGACGTTGATGCCGACTTCCTCGCGGAGCTCGCGTGCTGCTGTGGTTCGACGATCTTCGCGCGACCGCACGTATCCGCCAGGCAACGTCATCTGTGCTCGATAGGAGTTCTTCACTAGAAGAACCCGACCCTGGTGCCAAACTGCAACCAATGCGCCCGTCGTCTCTGGCCTACGAATGTACCAAAGAAGACATAACCCCCAGTGCGCAGCCCGATACACCGCCCGTATCAAGGCGTTGATCATGCCTTGAGTCTACCAAAATCAACGGCGACAGAGAAATACCGGCATTGGTCGTCTCAGATCGAGGCGCCGGCCTTGGCCCAGCTTCCGCGACGGTAGGCCCAGATTCCCAGGCACATCCGCACGAAAAAGGAGATCGGCAAGGCGACCCAGATCCCAAAGGCGCCCCACCCCACCACAAAGCCGAGGAACCAACTGAGGGGCACTTGGACGACCAGGGTGCCGACGACGTTGATCAGCAGGCTGGTGTTGGTCGCGCCCGCACCGCGGAGCATCCCGATGAGCGCGATGTGCACTCCCACGATGGGCATCCCCCACCCGAGGATCCGCATCCAGGTCATCGCATACCGACCAAGCTCCGTGGCCGGGTCGACGTCGAAGATCGTGATGATCGGCCCGGCACCAACGACGATCATGAGCCCAATCGTCGTCATGATAATCGTCGAAAGTATCACACCGGCCCGGACCACGTGACGAGCCTCAGGGATGTTGCTCGCGCCGAGCGCATTACCGATCATCGCGCCGGTAGCCTGTGACACGCCGAGCCCGGGAACGAATGCCAAGGACTGGATGCGCAGACCGATCCCATGCGCGGCCACGGTGACTTGTGCGACCCGCGCCAACATTCCTACGATCGACAGGAAGGCGACGTTCAAAATCACCATGTCCAGCGCGGCCGGCGCACCCACCCGGAACAAGTCACGGGCAAGCGGACGGTCGATCCGTGCGGGTCGGAGAACCGCTCGCATCCCGGGGACTACATCCCGGCGAAGGATCAGAACCATCATCGCAACGGCAGCGGCTTGAGCGATGACGGTCCCCCATGCGGCGCCTCTTACACCTAGGGCAGGGAGGCCTAAGCGCCCAAGTATCAATCCATAGTTGAGAACGATGTTGAGCAAGTTGCTGACCACGGCGATGGCAAAGGGCAACATCGTGTTTCCGACCGCACGCAGGGCAGCCGCAAAGAGCATGTTCAGGTAGTAGAAGACCGTAAAGGCGAAAAGCGGTCGGAGGTAGCCAACACCCAAGTCCCGCACCTCGGCGTCGGCGCCGAGCCACTCCATCGCCACGCCGGCGCCGAGATTTCCGACCACGGCCACCGCAATCGATACCAGGTATGTGAGCAGGATACTCTGATGGAGCACGTGATTGATTCGGTCTGTCTGACCGGCGCCGTGTGCGCGCGCCACGAACGCCACGGTTCCAACGGTAAGGCCCAACATCGCCACCATCAGCAGGAAGATCAGCTGGCTCGCAAAACCAAGGGCGGTGAGCGCTTCCTCGGCATCAACCAGACGACCGCACATGGCTGTGTCGACTGCAAGGGTGATCACACTCAACACGTTCAATCCGACGATGGGCATCGCCAGATCGAAGAGACGTCGAAAGATTGTGCGGTCGACGCCGAGCGTTGGATCGGCATGCGCCTTCATTTGCGGCGGTGGAGGGTGTATCGGGAGAGGTGGGCACGCCAGTGCTCTTGGGTTGCAGCTCGTAAGGCCCCGCAGGTCGGGCGAAATGGTAGGCTAGGTAGAGAATGTCCGGTGAGCCAAGGGAGTTCGGATCCTACCGCCTCGTGCGCCGTCTCGGCGTCGGCGGCATGGCCGAAACGTTCGAGGCGGCGCGAGCGGGCACGGGCGGGTTCGAGCAGAGGGTTTGCCTCAAACGGGTGTTGCCGGCGTACAGCAATGATCCGGAGTTCATTGGACGCTTCCGCACGGAGGCCAGGCTCGCCGCCCAACTTCGGCATAGCAACATCGTCGGTGTCACCGACTTTGGTGAGGTTGAGGGCGTGAGCTACATGGCCCTCGAGCTCGTCGATGGCGTCGACCTCCGGTCGCTCCTGAAATCGTTGGCGGACGAGAAGCTTCCGCCAGAGATGGTGGTGGTGATCGGCTTGGACCTCGCCTATGCCCTCGAGCACGCCCACCAAAGCATTGTTCACCGCGACGTTTCCCCTTCGAACGTCCTGATCAGTCGCGCCGGAGAAACCAAGCTCGCAGACTTCGGCATCGCCAAGGCCATCGAGAGCGCGGCCGCGACGGCAAGCAAGAGCGTGCAGGGGAAGATCCCCTACATGTCGCCCGAGCAGATGCGGGGCGAGGCGGTTGACGCACGCTCCGACCTGTTCTCGCTTGGCGTGGTGTTGTTCGAAGCCGTGGCAGGTGTTCGCCCGTTCGACGGCGCACACGATGTCGAGACAATGCAACGCATCGTGGAGGGCCAGCGGCGAGCATTGGCGGAGGTCGCGCCAAGCACGCCGGTCGAGTTGCAGGAAGTGATCGAAAACCTGATCGCGATTCACCCTGAAAACCGAACGCCGAGCGCGTCGCAACTCGTCGAGGAGCTTGGCGTCCTCGGGCCGCCGCCTCAGGTGCGGAGGAAGCTCGCATCGATGGTCGAGGCGCAACGCGGTGGCCCGAGCACCAGAATGCACGTGCGGGCAAGGAGCGACGAGCCGGATACAGAATTGAGTCGTGCGCCCGAGCTTCCGGCCGTGCCCCACGTCCAGGGAGGCCCAAACAAAGCGCACGGCAAGCGACGTCGGGCCGTGCTTGCCCTCGCAGCCGTGGTCTCCTTGGTCGCTGTGCTCGCCACGGCCGAGTCGTTTGGTCTTCTAGGTTTTTCAGGAAGCGACGACCCCTCCGCGGAATCGCCTGAAGCGGTCGCCCCCACCACCTCAACCGATCGTTTCGAGCACGAGGCGCCCACCACTTCGAAAGACAAAGAGGCCGTGGATACCGGCACGTCCACGACCCCGCCAAGTCGAGGCTGGATTCATGTCGTCGTTCAGCCGTGGGGCAATGTGTGGATCGACAGCGTCTGGATGGGGCGCGCCCCTGTGAAGGCCCGTGTCACCAAAGGCCGCCATGTCGTCGAAGTGGGACGCGAGCTTCCATCCGAGAAGCGGGTCGTTAGAGTCGAGGCGGGTGCGCGAAAGACGCTCGAGATCAACCTCTCCGATTAGCGTGCAGACCTGGGTTTCCTCGCGCTATTCGACGACGATCGCGCCGCAGGGGAATTCCGCCGTGAAGGTCGCGGCGCCGCCCTTGAAGGTATCGCAAGCACTGCCAACGAGCTCGATGATGTTGTCGACGCCAGGTTTGACGCGCCAGTCTTCGGGACAGCTAAGAGGCGTGCCGTTGAGGCGAACGTCGCTTTCGGGATCATTGCAGGCCTTTTCCTTGTCATCGAAAGGCTTGTCGATCTCGATGTCGCAAGAGATGCTGTCGCTGACAATGCTCTGGAACGCGTTCGAGAGGCTGGCGGGATCGTCCCCGACCCAGACTGTGCCGGTACCGTCTACTCCCGCATTGGCAACCTCTTGAAGGTGGTCGCGGGTCGACATACTCGACAGCTCGCCCACCCAAAGGACGAAGACGTCGATATCGGCGGCGTGGGAGGCGGCTGCGGCGTCTACAACCTCTTGCCGCGCGGAATCCCGCTCCGTGTCATTGCTTGGATCGGGGAACTCACAAGAGTCGGGCTCGCCGTCCGTCGCCACTACGATGATGGTCGGACCGTCATCGGGTGGGGGGGTCATCTGGATCAACCCAACCAACGTGTCGATGCTGTCTCCAGTAGGCGTATCTTCGCCCGCATCGTCCGGGTAGGTGCTCGGATAAATGCTGTTGTTGCTGATCGCGCCCCCGGTGTTGAAACCGAAATCCACCCTTGGGCTGGCAGCCAAGGGATTGCCCGCCACCGGGAGTCGCGGGCACGGGGGATTCGCGTTCCCGTCTCGCGATGTGTACGTGGTCAGCCCGAAGCGGACGATATCGTCGAGGGGGTCGGACGCGATGTTCGTGATCGCGCTGTGAGCGGCCGCCCATCGATTGAGGTTCATTGGGCCGAAATCGTTCGCATCCATTGAACCGCTCTGATCGACGAGGAACATGACGTTTGGCACGCTTCGCGTGGGAGTGACTTGGACTGACTGGCAGGCGTTGCCGCCGGTGCCGCTGGTGCCGCCGGTTCCGGTGAAGGTGGGAATGCATCGTCCCCGCGAGTTGCACTCGAAATTGCTGCCGCAGCCCTGTTCCGCCGTGCATTGAGCGCTGCAGACGCCGTTGAAGCAAAACGTGCCAAGCTCGCACTCGGAGTCGCTTCCGGTCGGGCACGGCGAATCACACCCCGGCGGCGGCGTTGTGAAGTCCGAACACTTCAGCGGATCGCCACCTACCCCGCCAGTATTGAACGGGTTCCCGTTCCCATCACCACAACCGCCGAGGCCAAAAGCCCCCACGGCCACGAGCACAATCGAAAGCCAACGACGCATTACAAAACTCCCCAAAGGATCAAAAAGCCAACTATGTCAACATTCTACATACATTCTGTACAGTACGCAAATCGACATGCTGGAGATTTCTGACGAATTAGCCTTTGTTTTCAGATGTTTAGCTTATTGCAGGCGATGCCCCGTAGCTCTATCGTCTCCCGGCGGAAAGGAAATGCGAAAAAAGTCGCCGAGGCTTTTTTCAATGAGGAAAGCGGTGCGAAACCTTTCGGAAATAATCGGAGGCCAGAGATACCAAATGACCGTCCGCCACGCCGCACACGGCAGGTGGGCGAGCCACGAGGCCCCGTGTTACAACGCCCACCTCCTCCCATCTGGCCTCGCAAAGGAATCGTCTCATGGACGCTAAAGATGTTCTGGATTTAGCCAACAAGAACAACGTCGTCATGGTGGACCTCAGGTTTACCGACTGGCCAGGCATGTGGCAGCACTTCTCCGTTCCGGTCTCGGAGCTCGACGAGAAGGCCTTGCAGCAGGGCTTCGGCTTCGACGGATCATCGATTCGCGGCTGGCAGTCGATTGAGGTGAGCGACATGGTCGTCGTGCCGGACGCGGACACCGCGATCATCGACCCGTTCTGTGAAGCGCCGACGCTTTCGATGATCTGCGACATCGTGGATCCACTCACGCGGGCGCGCTACAGCCGGGACCCACGCTGGATCGCCACAAAGGCGGCCAACTACCTGAAGAGCTCCGGGATCGGCGACACGATTCACTTCGGCCCGGAGGCGGAGTTCTTCATTTTTCACTCCGCGCGCTTCGATACGCGAGAGAACTGCGGCTACTACTACGTTGATTCAGATGAGGCTAAGTGGAACTCGGGCGCCGAAACGAACATCGACGGAAGCCCGAACCTCGCTTACAAGCCGCGATACAAAGAAGGGTACTTCCCTGTTCCACCGAGCGACAGCCAGCAGGACATTCGGACCGAAATGGTTCTCGAGTTGGAAAAGCTGGGAATCAGGGTCGAGGCGCAGCACCACGAGGTAGCGACCGCTGGCCAGGCCGAGATCGACATGCGATTCGCGCCGATTGTGCAGATGGCCGACCAGCTGATGCTCTACAAGTACGTCATCAAGAATGTCGCCCGCAGGCACGGGCTGACGGTTACGTTCATGCCCAAGCCGCTCTTCAACGACAATGGCTCGGGCATGCATTGCCATCAATCGATCTGGAAGGGGGAAAAACCGACCTTCGCGGGTGACGGCTATGCCGGCCTGTCGGAGACCGCGCTCCATTACATCGGGGGCATCATCAAGCACTCGAAGGCCATCGCGGCCTTTACCAATCCGACCACCAACTCGTATCGACGGCTCGTTCCTGGCTTCGAGGCGCCCGTGTACGTGGCGTATTCAGCGCGAAATCGCTCCGCGGCATGTCGCATTCCGACGTATTCGGATGACCCGAGGGCAAAGCGCGTCGAGGTTCGTTTCCCCGATCCTTCGTGCAACCCCTACCTAGCCTTCACGGCCATGACAATGGCGGGCATCGACGGGATCGAGAACAAGATCGACCCCGGCGACCCGCTCGAGAAGAACACCTACGCATTGAGCGGTGCCGAGCAATCCGAGCTCAAGGTCATGCCTGCGAGCCTCGACGAAGCACTCGAGTGCTTGGAAGCCGACAAGGGCTTTTTGCTCAAGGGCGATGTCATGACCGAGGACGCGGTGCAGACCTGGATCGACTACAAGCGCGAAAACGAGATTGCGCCGGTCGCACTGCGACCCCATCCTCACGAGTTCGAGCTTTATTTCGATCTCTGATCGGCACGAGCCGAGAACCCGTTCTTCAGCGAAGCAATTCGGCGTGGGCTTGAGCGCCCCGGTAAACAGCCGAGCCCACTCGCTGAAGCCCCAGCGACCACAACATAGGAGTAACGATGAGCATTATACAGGCTGAATACATCTGGATCGACGGCACGGAGCCGACGCCGCTTCTTCGCTCGAAAACGAAGATGCTCGAGGCGGGGATCTTGGACAAGGTCCTTGGCGCGATCGCCGGGGTTGCTGAGCTTCCAAAGTGGGGCTTTGACGGATCGAGCACCAATCAGGCCACGGGAGATGACTCGGACTGCCAGTTGTACCCGGCATTTGCCGTGCGTGATCCACTCCGAGGCGGCGACAATCTTCTGGTGCTTTGCGAAGTGTACAAGCACGACGGCACGCCGCACGAGACGAACACGCGGCGTGCGAGCGCTGCCGCCGCAGACAAGTACAAGGACTTGGATGCTTGGTACGGCTTTGAGCAGGAATACACGATGATGAAGGATGGCTACCCCCTTGGTTTTCCCGAGGGTGGCTATCCCGGTCCCCAGGGTCCGTACTACTGCGGCGTCGGCGCCCAGTATGTGTACGGTCGGGAGATCGTCGAAGAGCACATGACCGCTTGCATCAAGGCCGGTCTGAAGATGTCAGGCATCAACGCGGAGGTGATGCCAGGCCAGTGGGAATTCCAGATCGGGCCTGCTGGCGTCGTCGAGTCAGGCGATCACATGTACATGGCACGCTACCTCCTCGGGCGAATCGCCGAAACCTACGGCGTAGACATCTCGTATGACGCAAAGCCCGCCAAGGGCGACTGGAATGGCGCCGGTTGCCACACGAACTTCAGCACCAGGGCCATGCGTGAAGACGGCGGCCTGAAGATCATCCACGAGTACTGCGAACGCCTCAGTCAACCAGAGCGCATCACGCTTCACCTCGAGCACTACGGGGCCGGACTCAAAGACCGCCTGACCGGCGACCACGAGACCGCCTCGTGGCGAGAGTTCAAGTACGGCGTGTCGGACCGCGGCGCTTCGATCCGCATCCCGATGGCCACCGACCTCGAGGGCAAGGGTTACCTCGAGGATCGTCGTCCCTGCGCGAACATCGATCCGTACACGGTGGCGCGCCTTCTCGTCGAAGCAGCGGCCTAGGGCTCGCCGAAGACAGAAACACGCCGCGTTCCTCGGAGCGCGGTGTTTTTCGTTAAACCTCGAGCACCGCTGCTCCTCGGATCCCGTCGTGAGCGAGTTGGCGCAACGCTTCGTTGGCCTCTTCGAGCTGAAAGACCTCGGTGTGGCTACGGACTGGCACTGCGGCTGCCTCCTCGAGGAACGCGTGGCCGTCCTCGCGCGTGTTGTTGGCAACGCTGCGCACCACCCGCTCCCCGTAGAGCAACTCGTACGGGAGGGACGGGATCGGACTCATATGGATGCCCCCAAGAACGAGGCTGCCCCCTTTGCTGAGGTGAGAGAGCGCAGCGGGAACGATCTCCCCGGCGGGGGCAAAGATGATCCCAGCGTCGAGCGAAACCGGAGGCTTCTCCGTTGCGCCGCCAGTCCAAACTGCACCTAGATCCTCGGCCAATGCCTGGTGTTTGTCTTGGTCGCGGGTGCACACGTACACGTCCGCGCCTCGAGACCGAGCGATCTGGATTGCGACGTGGCCCGCCGCACCGAAACCGTAAAGGCCCAAGCGTGCGCCAGACCAGTCGTCGATGCCGGTCTGCCGAAGACATCGATAGCCGATGATTCCTGCGCACAAGAGCGGCGCGGCCTGTAGATCAGAGAACCCATCGGGGAGCGGATAGGTGAAGCTCGCGGGAGCGACCACATATTGCGCGAAGCCGCCATCGACGGTCCAACCGGTGAAGTCGGGGGCGTCGCAGAGGTTTTCGCGCCCGGAATCACAAAACGTGCAGCAACCACAGGTGCGGTGAAGCCAGGCCACACCAACCCGTTGGCCGACGGTCCGCTCGACCACGGCGGGGCCCAAGGCGTCGACCATGCCGACGACCTGGTGACCCGGAACGACGGGCGATCGACGCAACTCGAGATCGCCCTCGCAGACATGGAGATCGGTCCGGCAAACACCGCACACCTTCACCTCGATCCGGACCTCGTCGTCCGAGGGGTCCGGGATGGGAACCTCTCCAAGGCGCAAGGGACGCTTGTCGATGGGGGACGGCCGATCGAGCAGCATCGCACGCATACGCGATGATCCTACCACTCCTAGACTTGACGCGTGATGTGCTGATCAAAGCCCAAAAAGACCTCGCAGGAGTCTAAGGGTCTTGAAAGCCCCATTCCATCGGTGGTAGCTTCGCTTTCCCCGATTGTCCCCTCTTGCGGAGGTTCTTCATGCCTGGATCCCTTTCTATGCGTTGGCTCGTTTTTCTGGTTTGTGGCGCGGTTACCGCCTTTGGCTGCACAGCAGACACCCAAGGGGAGTCCGGCTCGC
>CAJHXN010000095.1_pt1 | contig 26144 bp, 21 predicted proteins | sample 9198401 | NCBI WGS metagenome assembly CAJHXN01 (sample SAMEA7708334, study PRJEB35096) | sediment metagenome | biome: marine neritic benthic zone biome [ENVO:01000025]; feature: sediment [ENVO:00002007]; material: shallow marine sediment [ENVO:03000034] sea grass bed [ENVO_01000059] ... | reverse complement strand
CCTGGAAGGCGAAAGTCGAAGGGCGGAACGTCATAGCCGAGCTTCTCGGCCCACGGCAGGATGAAGCCCCCGAGGCAAGCGTCGGTGTGGAATCCGATTCCGCGCTTGCGGGCGAGCTCCGAGAGCTCTTCGATGGGGTCGATCGCACCATGTGGAAACGAGACCGCTGACCCAACGATGCAGATGGTGTGCCGGTTGATCGCCTTCTTGGTGGCGGCGACGTCCCCGCGGTAGTCCGGACCTACGGGTACCTTCACCAGCTTGATCCCGAAGTACTGCGCGGCTTTGTCAAACGCCGCATGAGCGGTGGTGGGGACGACCAGCTCGGGAGATGTGATGCCTTTCGTTTCGCGCGCCCAGTCGCGGTAGCTCCGCATGGCAAGCAGAATGCCTTCGGTTCCGCCGCTCGCGACCGCTCCACACACCCGCGCATCCGAAGCCTCCTTGGCGCCGAGCATGTTGGCCGTCATCGACACGATTTCCGCTTCGTACTTCGCAATGCTCGGCCAGAGGTCGGAGTGCAGCGGATTGGTTTGCGAGGTGATGGCGTACGCCTCGTTCAGAAACGCAATGTGCTCCGGGTCACCATGGTACACCGCGCCCGAAACGTAGCCGTCCCTCCAACGGTCAGCTTCGCGTGCTTCGAGATCCCGAAGGGCCCCCAGAATCTGTGCTCGGGGCTTGCCCTCCGCCGGCAAGCCGGCGTGCGCTTCCACTTGGCCATTGTAAGGCTTTGCCGACTTGCGGAGCTGTTCCATGATCGGTGCGTACTCGGCATCCAGCCTTTGGCGCACGATCGGAAAGCGCTTCGCGTAGCGATAAATGCGCGCGACCAAGGGCTCGAGTGGCCCCAGCTTGATGTTCGCGAGGTCTTTGATGTCCATCAGCTTTCCGTACCGCAGTGCCGGGCGCTTTGCCAGCGCGGGTGACGCGCTCAGCCGTTGAGCCGGCTGTACATCGCCGTGTTGTTCTTCTGAATTTCCAGGAAGGCCTTGAACAGCTCTTCGTAAATTGCTCCGTTGTTCCGGTCTGGCTCGTAGCGTTTTTCGACGGGCACCCGCGATGGGATGTCCTCGACATCGAGCTTGCCAAGGCCAACGGCGGCGACGAACGCCGCGCCCCGGACGTTAGCCGATAGGGGATCTGCTACGCGGTCGATCGGGCGGTTCAGGACGTCTGCAAAGATCTGGCACCACAACTGCGACTTCGCTCCGCCGCCGATGAACCGAATCCCTTCGAACGGCCTGCCGATGAAGGACTCGACCCCGCCCATCAGCCAGCGGGTGTTGTAGGCGACGCCTTCCATGACCGCGCGGACCATGTGGGCGCGAGTCGTTCTCAATGATACGTTCGAGAATGCGGCTCGCAGGTTGTGGTCGGCGACCGGAGTGTGCTCGCCGTAGAGCCAGGGGGTGAAGATCAGCTTGTCGCTTCCGGCGGGCGCCTCTGCGGCGAGCTGATTGAAGCGATCGAAGATGTCCTCGGGCGGCGCTCCTGGGTCGACCACGTCATCGCTGCAAAATACGTTGTCGCGCAGCCAGGTCATGCAAGCGCCGGCGGTTTCTTGCTCGTTCCCGATGAAGTACCGGCCAGGCAGGGCAGAAGGGAGCGATGCCATGTTGTGAATGAGGTCGGTCTTCTTGAAGGGCACGTGACAGGTCAACCAAGAGGACGTCCCGACATAGAGGTGCCCCTCGAAGTCCCGGACGGCCCCTGACCCAACGGCGGCCGCGGGCACGTCCGGCGTTCCTCCAACGACCTTCGTGTTTTCATTCAGCCCGAGCTCAACCGCGGCCTTGGGCGTCAGCGTTCCGATCACGTCGACGGCGCGGGTGAGGTCTGGGAGCTTTTCCCTCGGAATTGTGGTTTGCGCGAGCAGTTTGGCGTCGTACTTTATGTTGTTGATGTCGCGATTGTTGGTGACCCAATGGAGCGCAATCGAATCGACCGTCGCAAGGAACTTCCCCGTGAGCCGCAGGTTCAGATAGTCCTTCGGCTCCATGAACTTGTGGGCAGCGTCGTAGATTTCAGGCCGTTCGTGACGAAGAAACAAGATGTGCGCGACAGGCTCTTTCCCGGCCAGGCTCGGGACGCCTCCGGTTTTGCGAAGCCAGCTCTCGAGCTTCAGCGCGCCGTAGCCTTGGATTCGGACCAAGCCCCCGGCGACTTCGGGCACGTACTTCGCGCCGCGCGAATCCAGCCAGATCATCGCCCGACAGAGCGCGTTGCCTGCTTCGTCGACAGGAACGGTACCCGCCCATTGCGAGGTCACCGCCACGGCGATGATTCGCTCCTTGGGAACGAGCCCGCGATCGGTGATCCGCCGCGTCGCGGTGATGATCGCGCGCCACCAGTCGTCCGGATCCTGCTCGGCGCCGCCGCCGTCGCTCAAGAACAGCTCGGTGGACTCCACCTCGGCGGCCAAGACCACGCCCTCCGTGGTGACGAGCGCCACTTTGGGGCCGCTGGTGCCGAGGTCGATCGCAAGAATGCATTCGGGCTCCATCGGGCGCCGAGTTTACCCGTTCTCGGTGTGACCGATAGTGAGAACGATCCCGATTTCATGGATTCCTGCAGAAATTGAGGTTTCCTCGGTTTTCAAATGACCCCAGAGATGATAGGAACATCGAGCGTCGGAGGCTGACCCACATGCAACTCTCGCCTGGCGACCAGCGCGTGCTCGACTTGGCCGGATTGGAGCGGCTGCTTGACACGCTGCGCGACGACGGCTTCGGCCTCGTGGGCCCGACCGCACGCGACGGCGCGATCGTGCTGGATGAAATCGAGGGTATCGACGATTTGCCGCGCGGCGTAGGCGACGAGCAAAGCCCCGGTCGATATCGATTGCGACCTCGCGAAGACGACCAGCTCTTTGGCTGGGCGGTCCCTGCGCAGCCTTGGAAGAAGCAATTTCTGCCGGCGCGGCTCGACTTGGTCCGAATCCGGCGCAAGGGGTCGACGATCGAGGCCGAAAGTGCGACGCCCGCTGCGAATCCTGTCGCTGTCATCGGGGCACGGCCGTGCGAAGTCGCGGCCATGCGCGTGCAAGATCGGGTGCTCCGCGATGGACCCCATGCCGATGGCGACTACGCCGCGAGGCGCAGTGCCGCCTTCGTCCTCGCCGTGAATTGCGGCACCCCATCTGAAACCTGTTTTTGCGTGTCGATGGAAACCGGCCCGCGAGCGAAGGCCGGATTCGATCTTGCCGCGACTGAGCTCATGGAGCCGAGTCATCGCTTTCTGATCGAGGTCGGCACCGAGGCAGGTGCGCGAATTTTGGACCGCGCAAAGTCAAGCCCTGCAACCGACGAAGACATTGCAGCAGCGGAAGCCGTAGTAGCCCGCGCAGCCCAGAACATGGGTCGAACCCTCGATACGCAAGGCCTGCCCGAAAGGCTACTTGCAAACCTAGAACACCCGCGTTGGGATGACGTCGCCGACCGGTGCCTTGGTTGCGGGAACTGCACGTTCGCGTGTCCCACCTGCTTCTGCACCACGGTAGAAGATGCGTCGGATCTAGGAGGCGAGGTCGCGACGCGCACGCGGACTTGGGACTCCTGTTTCGCGCCGGATTTCGCTTACATTCATGGTGGCAGCGTCCGTCCAACGCTGCGTTCACGCTACCGGCAGTGGCACACCCACAAGCTGGCCACCTGGGTCGAACAGTTCGGGACATCCGGCTGCGTCGGCTGTGGCCGGTGCATCACCTGGTGTCCCGTCGGGATCGACCTCACCGCCGAGGCGGCCGCGGTGGGAGAAGACAGAGGTTAGAGATGGAGGACTTGGAATCGATTCTGAAAAAGCATTCGTTCTTGGCGGATCTCAACCCCGAGCAAGTGAAGCTCATCGTGGGCTGCGCAAAGAACCTTCGCTTTCGCCCCGGCGAGTTTCTCGCCAGGGAGGGTCAAAAAGAAGCGTGCATGTACCTGATTCGCAGGGGCACCGTCGCCATCGAGACCCACGCTCCAAACGGTGAGACCCTATGCATCGAAACATTGATGCCGGGTGACGTCTTGGGCATCTCCTGGGTCACTCCGGCAACGGCACACTTCGACTGCCGGGCGCGGGACACCGTGATCGCGTTTTCACTCGATCACGAATGCTTAAATCGAAAAATGAACGAAGACCCAGCACTCGGATTCGCGATCACGTCGCGCTTACTCGACAACACCTATCAACGATTGTCCCGTTTGCGACTGCAGCAACTCGATGTCTATCGGTGAAGCCATACGCCATGCGCCCAATGCGTACCTCCCAGTGCCTGTTCGGATCGGTCACATGGCACGGGATATCGATGGCGTCTTCACATGGGTGCTCGAGCCATCGGAGCCGTTCGCCTTTGCGCCTGGCCAGTTCAACATGTTGTACGCGCACGGCGTTGGCGAGGTGCCGATCTCGATCAGCGGCGACCCCAACGATCCCTCGAGCCTGCACCACACCATCCGGGAGGTGGGAAGCGTGACCCTAGCCCTGGGTGCGCTAGAGGTCGGCCACGAAGTCGGACTTCGCGGTCCTTTTGGCAGCGCCTGGCCATTGACCGAAGCCATCGGACAGGACGTGCTCTTCGTCGCCGGAGGGCTCGGGCTTGCTCCGCTTCGCCCGGCAATTCTCGATGTCTTGGCGAGGCGAAACGAGTTCGGTCAGGTGATCATCATCTATGGGGCGCGCTCGCCCGCCGACATCCTGTTCCGCAACGAGCTTGAGCGCTGGCGGGGCCGGTTCGACATCACGCTCGAAGCAACCGTCGACCACTCCGGGACGGACTGGTACGGACCGGTCGGCGTCGTGACGCGGCTCGTCGCGGAAGCAGACATCGATCCCGAGTACTGCCTTGCCATGCTTTGCGGGCCCGAGATCATGATGCGCTTCACCGCGCGGGAGCTCGAGCAACGGGGCCTCGACGCGAGCCAGATCTGGGTTTCTCTCGAGCGAAGCATGAAGTGCGCGGTTGGGCTTTGCGGTCACTGCCAGCTCGGAGGGACTTTCGTTTGCAAGGACGGCCCTGTTTATCGTTACGATCGGGTGGCGTCGATGCTGCTGGTGAGGGGGCTCTGATGGGTCGGGCGCGTCTCGCGGTCTGGAAGTTCGCCTCCTGCGATGGATGTCAGCTCAGCCTGCTCGACTGCGAGGACGAGCTTCTGGACATCGCCGTTGCGGTCGACATCGTCCATTTCTTGGAAGCGTCGAGCCGCGTGGAGCCCGGTCCGTACGACCTCTCGATCGTGGAAGGGTCGGTCATCACGCCCAGGGACGCCGCTCGCATCCAACAGATCCGCGAGGTGTCGAAGAAGGTCATCACGATCGGCGCATGTGCGACCGCAGGGGGCATCCAGGCCCTTCGAAACTTCGGCGATCATGTCGAGATGATGCGCGCCGTGTACGCGAACCCGGAATACATCGAAACCCTGGCCACCTCGACGCCGATCGCTGCGCACATCCCCGTTGATTTTGAGCTCCGGGGCTGCCCGATCGACAAGGCACAGCTCCTGGAGGTAATCGGGGCTTTCCTTCTGGGCCGTAAACCACAGATCCGAGCCCATTCGACCTGCATGGACTGCAAAGCCCGTGGAAACGTCTGCGTCACGGTAGTCCATGGGACGCCCTGCCTCGGGCCAGTGACGCACGCCGGCTGCGGCGCCTTGTGTCCAACGTACAACCGCGGTTGCTACGGATGTTTCGGCCCGAGCGACGCGGCGCGTCCCGATGCGCTCGTGAAGGATTTGCTCGAGAGAGGCGTGCAGCGCCCCGAGCTCTACAGGCTGCTCTCCAATTTCAATGCAGCGGCGGAACCCTTCCGGACGGAGGCGGAGCAACATGACGGACACGACTAGCGGGACCCGGATGATCACCGTGGGTGAGCTCGCTCGCGTCGAGGGCGAGGGCGCGCTCATGATCCACCTCGAAGGGGAACGGGTCGTCGATGTGCAGCTCCGCATCTTCGAGCCGCCTCGCCTGTTTGAATCGATGCTGCGCGGCCGGGCGGCGGCCGAAGCGCCCGACATCACATCCCGCATTTGCGGGATCTGCCCCGTCGCGTACCAGATGAGCGCTTGCCACGCGATCGAAAGGGCGCTTGGGGTCCACTGCGGCGGGGCGTTGCGGGAGCTTCGGCGCCTACTCTACTGCGGCGAATGGATCGAGAGCCACGTGCTGCACATGACCATGCTGCACGCCCCCGATTTTCTCGGGGTCCCGGACGTGATGACCCTCTCCGAGAAGCAACCGGAGCAGGTTAACGCCGCACTCCAAATGAAGAAGACCGGCAACGCGATCGTGAGCGCGTTGGGGGGCCGAGAAATCCACCCGATCAACGTCCGGGTAGGGGGCTTCTACCGCGCGCCGCGTCGTGACGAGCTCAGCCGCCTCTTGCCCGAACTCGAGGCGGCACGCGAACAAGCCGAAGCCTTGCTCGATTGGTGCGCCACGTTCGAGTTCCCCGAGCTCGATCGAGACGTGGAGTACGTCGCCCTGCAACACCCCGACGAGTATCCGATGAACGAGGGTCGCATCGCCTCGACGCGCGGTCTCGACATCGACGCCGCCGATTATGAGCAGCATTTCGTCGAGGAGCAGGTTGCGCACTCGACCGCACTTCACGCGAAAATCGTGGAGCGTGGTCCGTACATCTGCGGCCCACAGTCTCGATTCGCCTTGAATGCCGAGCGACTCTCAGCGCGTGCGAAGGCAGCCGCTGCCCGCGTCGGCCTCCAGCCCGAAAACAGGAATCCGTTTCGCTCGATCCTCGTTCGAGGCGTCGAGGTGATCTACGCGTTCGACGAAGCGATTCGGATCATCGAAGGCTACCAGCCGCCTCCGGTCTCCGCGATCGAAGCGAAACCGCAGGCGGGTCGCGGTGCGGCAGCGACCGAGGCTCCCCGAGGGCTTCTCTATCACCGCTACGATCTCGACGCCGATGCCAACATCGTGGAGGCGAAGATCGTCCCGCCCACTTCCCAGAACCAGCACAGCATCGAGGACGACCTCAGGGCGATCGCCCCCACCCTTGCCGCGTTGCCCCATGACGCCGCACGCGCGCGCGCCGAGCACGCAATCCGCAACTACGATCCCTGCATCTCCTGCGCGACACACTTTCTTCGCCTGACGATCGAGAGGAATTGAAGGAGCGACTGTGCCTGGAATCGATGGACCAGCAGCTATCGTTGGGGTCGGGCAACGATTCGCGGGAGACGACGGGGTAGGACGTGAAGTCGTTCGGCGACTTCTATGCGATGGCATTCCCGCCAAGGGAGTCGACGACGGCGCCGGGCTGCTCAACGTTCTCCTGGCCGGCGCGTCTCGAGTGCTCGTCATCGACGCAGTCGTGGGCGGTGGAATAGCCGGGACAGTTCACGTGCTCGGCCGCGCCAACCTGGAGGAGGGACCTCGGCCGGTTTCGTCTCATGGGATCACGGTACTAGACGCAATCAAGCTGGCGGCGCTGGCCCGTCCGGGGCTGGAGGTCACTCTGCTAGGGATTGCGATCGATCCCCCCTGCGCTTTTGGTGAGGGGCTTTCACCTGAGGTCGCGGCGTCGGTTGACGAGGCTACAAAGCGCGTGACGCAGCTCATCGGAACGACCTCGCCACACTCCCCGGCGCTTCGACGCACTGAACACAGCACCATATGGGCATCGCGGCAGCATGATAGAATGCACGCGAGATCCCGAATACAGAAAGACCACGACATGAATGACAAAGAACTCTATCAGCAGAAAATGCAGGCCCGGTTAAATGAGTGGAAAGCAGATGTCGATAAGCTCAAGGCCAAGGCGTCAGGCGCCAGTGCAGATGTCCAATTGGACATGAACCGACAAATCAAGGTGCTCGAACACAACATTGAAGAGGGCAAGGCGAAGCTGTCGGAGCTTGCAACAGCTGGGGAAGACGCCTGGGAGTCGATCAGAGAGGGCGTTGAATCCGCTTGGGGCTCGCTGAAGTCTGGGGTGACCGACGCGGCCGCAAAGCTCAAGAAATGAGCTCTGCGCTGCTGCAATCTGTGCAGCGCGCCCCCCCCCGAACCTAGAAGTCATAGGCCTCGTTGTCCGGGTCGAAGTCCATTGCGGTGAGACCGGGGCTCAGATCTAGGACCGGATAGTCGTACGATTCATAGACGCGGCCTTTGTGATCCCAGGACGTCTCTCGCAGCGGCATGAGGGTCTTCTTTCCGATCAGATACTGGAGGCGACTCCCGTAGTGATGCGGGACGAACACTTCGTCATCTTCGTCGATGTCCTTCGTCGAGTCGATGTCGTCGTTGTAGTGAAGGATGACGTACATGGTCTGGCCGACGCGCTTGGCAAACGCCCACAGGTTCCCGTCCTCATCTTTCCGAACTTTCACGGTGTCGCCGGTGCTCGGAAATTGCGCTTCGACCTTCCAAACCGGCTCACCAAAGAGAGATCCGCCGTCCGATACGGTGTACTTCGCCTCTCCCCGCGCGTCCGCCTTGCGATAGATCTGGCCCATGATTTCGATTTGCTTCTGGAGGCCGAACGTCATGATCGGCTGATGACTGTCCTTCATGGCTTGCCGGCCATACACGCTGAGATTGACCGTGATATCGGGGAACGAGCCTTTGTGCGCCTTGATTCGGTTCTTGTTCTCTCCGCGGATGTAGAGAACCTCCTGGCCCGGATTCGGGTCGATGTACTTCATGTACACCTTGAAAGGGCGAGCAAACTTGAAGGTTATCTTTTCGGACTTGAGCGTGTCGCCGATCAGCTCGCGCTTCACGAACTCGCCTTGGTAGTCGTCGACCGCCTTGATGGCTTTGAGAGACTGGGCGAAAAGTTGCTTCGCGCTCGGGGCGGCGCCCGCGGCGTCTTGACCCGCTACAGGGGCGGCCAAAGCGGAGACCAGGCACAGCGCCAGGAGGTACCGTGCTCTCGTTGTATGCAATGTCATGTCTCAAACCTCCTGAGCGATTCGGTCTTGCTCGGTAATGATCATGGGCGATTCTCTCAGCATCAGAACGGCTCCGAGGGCGAACAAGGACAACAGCGCAAAGCTGATCATGAACGTAGGAAGGTAGCGGTTGCTCTCCATGCTCATGCCAGCAACGAAGATCAGCCCCGTGATTTGGCCCACCCACAGCAGCATTCCCTGGGAAGTCGACTCGGGAGCCGGATGGCTAACCTCAGCGGCGTACTGGAAGCCTAGCGGACCTGCGCTCATGATGAAGAAGCCGAGAATGAACGAGGCGGCCAGGCTGATCCCATAGATCGTTTCCGGATCCGTGGACAGATTCCCTGCGAATGTCAGTCCGAAGATCCCTGGCACCATCCCAGCGATACAAATCACGAGGAAGACCTTTCTCTTACGGAACTTATCGGAAAGAATCGGCAGAATCGACGCTCCCAGTATTCCTCCGATGAGCATGAGCCCACCGATCAACCCGTCCGAATCCTGCACCCCTGCGTTCTCGGCGATGGAGTCCGTCATGGAGCTAACCGCGTTGAAGATGCCAAGGCCTACGAGGAACAAGAGAAGCGTGATCCGCATGTCTCGTTGTTTGAGGATGTGCTTCACACCCTTTACGAAGGAATGTCTTTTCACGGTTTCTGAGGATGGCGGCGTGGGCGGCTTTTCCCGGAGCGCCGCAAGGGTGATGACGGCGGCTCCAAACGTGAGCCAGCCATAGGTCAGCAGCATGCTTTCGAATCCCGTTCCGTACCCAGCCTCTGCGGGGTCCGAGCCCACTAGGACAGGAGTCAGGAGCATGGCGATCACAATGCCGATGTACTGAGAGAGCGCCGAAAACCCAGCGGCCATCCCCCTTTCCCGCAGGGGGAACCACCTTACGGAAACCGCGGTCACCGCGTTGAGGATGAATGGTTGCGCGATGGCCAGCCCCACCTGAGCGATGACCACGGCGGTGAAACTGTCCGCAAACAGCCCCTTCATCAAGCCTGCAACACCCGCCAGCGCGGCGCCGATCGAAATGCCCACACGGATTCCGTACGTGTCGATCACGTACGAGGCCGGAAAGCTCATGACGATGAAGACCAGCATGTAGACCATGGCCAGGAAGTCGATATTGAAAAAGGACGAAGGATCAAACTGTCCCTCATAGAAAACTTCCGCGGGCCTAGCGACCGCCGCATGCGCCAACCATTGGATCTGGACCGCCATGTTGATCAGCATGAACACGAACAGGATGACCCAGCGATAGGGATAGACTCTGGGCGTAGCGCTCACATGACCTCCGTGAAGATGGAGATGAGAACGGACTTCAGGTTCTCATACAATCCACTCAGTCGTTCGGGTGGTAGCTCCTGAGCGAGCTTGACCGTTGCACTTGCCGCTTCACATGCGATCAGCGCGCGACACATGACTTCCTCTTCGCCAGCCGTCGGAGCCATGTGCAGAATCGCAGAGCTGATCGTCTCGGCGACCCAGATCGTGTCTTGGAGATTCGATGTTCGCAGCTCGGGGGACGCATCCACGCAGCGCCAAATGTCGATGAACTCGGGGTTGTTCCCATGGTGCGCCACCATGTGGTCGACGGTGTCGCTGACCGCCCGATTGAGAGTCGTTTCGCTGGGATCGTCAGCAAGGGCATCGAGCTCCATCCTCAGTAATTCTCCAAGCGAAGCGGTGTAGCTTTCCCAAAGCTGGCGCACGATAGCCAGCTTGTTCGGGAAGTACTGGTATACCGACGCGATCGGCAAGCCCACGTCGCGAGCGATCTCACGCATCGACACCTGCTCATAGCCTTTCTCGTGAATGAGCCTGAGCGCCGCGGTGAGAATCGCGTCGAACTTCTCGCGGCTACGCGCTTGCTGTGGAACCCGCGTCAGCTCCGTCGTATTGGGGGTTGCGTTTTCGATGCTCATGCGGGTCAAATCAACTAGGGCTCAGTACGCGTTCATGCCTTCGGGTATCCGTCCTGCCGCGTAGCTTTCCGCTGCGCGTTTTTGGTCTTTGTGCAACCGGCCCCCAGCAATGAAGCGTACCAAGCCAGGAACCTTCTGAATGCGGTGGCCGCTCGCGTGGGCGATGACGAATGCCTTGGTGCATTTCTCGAATAGCTCGGCATTGAACACGACCCGTTCGGGCGTGGTTCCGATGCAGATCCGCTGATCACCGTAGATCGAGATGTTGCCGCCACCTTTGAGTGCGTCCAGAACGCGTTCGTTGCGTCCAGCGGAAACCGGCATCTCGGTCTTGCCGATGTGACGGGCCTGTTCATCGAACAAGGTCGGGATGGCCGTCCCTATCTTCGACAGGGCCGCGGACCATGGGGTGCGCCCGATCAGAACCGCCCCTGCGTCCTTGCGGGACCGGTAGATGGCGGCATGAATGCTGGCGGCGCTGCTCCCGGTCGTTCCGATCTCGATGGTCTGTATGTCCTCGCGTTCGGGGACCGCTAGAAGGAGCTCCTCGCGTCCGGGTATCCGCATGGACAGAGAATCCCCGCTGGATCCGAACAGGCCCTTCGCACGGAATCTGGCTCCGTCGTTCCGTAGCAACTCGATGGTTTCTTCGGTCATGTTTCACATCCCTCAGACGAGCTTCATGACATCTTCGAAGCGGTTCAGCGCGTCGTCGATGACCTCGTCCGTGTCGGCCAGCGACGTGTAGATGCGGCTACCCGCCAATGTGATGATCCCATGCGCACAATAGGCCGCCCCAAACTCTTCCATCATGTGCTTGCGCGGCTTGGCTTCTTTGAGGGTCCTCATCATCTGCAGGGGCGTGTTGGCGTTCAGAAGCATCACCCCGGACGTCTGCAAATGGACGATGGAGCCCTGATTGTAGACGACGTAGGGAAGGTCGAGCCGGTCGATGATTTGCTCCAACCCGGCGCGGAGACGATCGCCCGCGCGGCCAGCGAGCTCCGCGGCGTTGGTTCGCTCCATTTCCAAAATCGCGTAGTAGCCCGCGGCACAGGAAAGCGGGTTGGCCGAAAGCGTGCCTCCGACCATCGCGCCCTTCTTGGAACCGCCGATCCCGCCTGCCAGGTTCATCATGATGTCACGCTTGCCTCCGATGCCACCGGCCATCGGATAGCCGCCGGTTACGGCCTTGCCGAGCACGGTGAGGTCCGGAATCACGCCGAAATACCCCTGCGCGCCCGATAGTCCGAGACGGAAGCCGGTGACCACCTCATCGAAGATCAGTAAGGTGCCGAACTCGTCGCACAGCTTGCGCAACTCCTCGTTGAAGGTCTTGTAGACGGGTCGGGTACCGCTTTCGGGTCCAAGCGGCTCGACGATCACCGCTGCGGTTCCGCCTCGAATGCTATTGAACATGAGCTTTCGCCGGAGCGCGCTGATATCGTGCGGAAAGCTCTCCTGGACTCTGGCGGCGCAGGCGCGCGGGATTCCCACCGCGTCCCGGCGCCCGGTTCCGGGGACCCGCAAGCCATAGACCATTTGGTCTGACCAGCCATGGTAGCCACCGCCCATCTTGATGATCCAGCTCTTCCCGGTGTGGGCGCGGGCGACGCGAATGGCCGCCAGAACTCCCTCCGTCCCGGACCCGAGCATGCGGAACATGTCGACACCGGGCATGTGTGTGCAGATCCGGTCGGCCAGCTTGATCTCGTATTCATGCAACAGCCCGGTGGTCGGTCCACAGGTATCCAGCAGCTCCTTGACCTTCGTGCGCACCGGCTCGTAGTTCGATCCGAGCAAGGTGGGGCCACCGGCCTGCAGGAAGTCGATGTAGCGATTGCCATCGGCGTCGGTCATGTGGGCACCGTTTGCCTCGGTGACCGCCAAGGGATGCGGATAGTTGAATGCTAGATTGTGCTGAATGCCACCGGGGATGACCTTCTTGGCTCGTTCCGCGATCTCCTTGGATTTCTTGCACTTTTCTTCGAAGTACTCGAGCACCTTGTCCATGTTCTCCGGGCGGATCGTGCGGATCGGCTGACTCAGCAAATTGGCAAGCCGTTCCATCACCGCGTCGGTGTCGTGCCATTCGGAGATCGAGTACCCGGTGGATACCTTCGTTTCCGCCGCTGTGGGTTCGGGCGTGGCTTGGGTTTGGGCGTGGGCTTGGATGCTCATTTCGGGACCTCCTGGGATTCGTCCGAAAGGACGGATTCGAGTGCTTCGATCACGAGGTCGCGTACCGATGCGTCCAAGCGGATCGAGTTGTCTGCGGTGCGTGACAGGAAGAAAGCCGCGCACTCGGATTCGAGTGCGGCCACCCGCCTCATGGCTTCCGCTGCATCTTTTCCGACGCAGACGACGCCGTGGTTGCGCATCAAATACGCATGCGTGTCGGGCTTGATCGCACGGGCGACACGCCTTGCAAGCACACCAGTTCCGGATGGGGCGTAGCCAACACAGGGAATGCGGCGACCGAGAAGAGCCTGGTGTGCGCTGTCCTGAACGTCCAGCGGCCGCGCGAGGAGCGTGTACGCGCTCGCGATCGGTTGGTGCGTGTGAACGCTCGCGCCGCAATCCGGGCGGGCCAAGAGCACGCCTGCGTGCAATCCGCTCTCGACGGAGGCTTGGTTCTCGCCTTCGACCTGCTTCTTGTCCGCTAGACGCACCACACAGATGTCCTCCGCCGTCATGGCGTAGTAGTCGGTGGCCGAGGGCGTGACGGCGAAGTGGTTCTCGTCCGCTCGTAGCGCGACGTTGCCGCCGGTTCCTGCCAGGTACCCTCTTTCGGCCAGCGCCACACATGTGGTCAAGACGCCTTCTCTCGCCGCCTGAAACTTCATTGCCTTAGCTCCTTGTTCCTCGAATTCAGCCGTTGATAAAAGGGTCCGAGACTCCGGTAGGCGTCGACGAAGGTCGCATAGGACTCGTCGTAGGTTTCTCTGTGCGCCGGCGTGGGGCGATACACCGCCTTCGTGCGGGCCATGGCGGGCACGTCATCGAAGTTGATCTCTCCCAGTGCCACCCCGGCGATGAAAGCCGAACCGATGGCATTGGCGGCAATCGGCGATTCGGGCTGCCGAATTGCGGTGTTCGTGACGTCCGCGAAAATCTGACACCAGGTGTCCGATGAACCGCCACCTCCGATGATCGTGATTTCATGCACCGGATAGCCGCTGAGGTACTTCCTCACCGACTGCAGTGCCCAGTTGGTGTTGAGCGCGACCCCTTCCATGACCGCCCGAATCAGGTCCTCTCGATTGTGCTGCATCGACACATTCAGGAGCCCGGCGCGGACAGCCGCATCATCGATGGGGCAGCGCTCTCCGAAGAGCCATGGCGTGTAGATCAAGCCGCGCGCGCCCGCAGGCACGCGTGCCGCGATGATATCGAGAATCTTGTAGACCTCCGGGAGATCCTCGTTCTGCAGAAGCTCGTCCCGATTGAAGAAGATCTGGTCCCGCAGGAACGAGAGGTTGGACCCGGCCGCGCTTTGCTGCGCCGACATCAAATACCTGTCCTTCAGGGCGCAGGGGACAGAGGCGATCTGCGACTGCACGTCGGTCTTCTTCTTGGGCACGTGCGCGCCCATCCAAGATGAGGTGCCGATATACAAATGGACTTCGCCATCACGAACAGCCCCAGACCCGATCGCTGCGGCGGCGAAGTCGATGGAACCCGCGACGACCGGAACATGTGCGCTGAGGCCAATGGTCTCCGCAACGTCTGGCCGCAGGTAGCCAACCACCTCCGTACAGTCGAGGATCTCCGGCAGCTTGCTGCGAGCGATGCCGAGCTGTCGGATCAATCCATCGTGGTAGTGGATGTCAGCCGGATTGCGGTTGTCAGTCACCCAGGAGGTCAGGATGGAGTCCCGAGTCGCCACCATGCGACCGGTAAGCCGAAGGTTCATGAAATCGAGAACGTTCAGAAAACAGTGCGTCTTTTCGTAAACCTCGGGCCACTCGGTCTTGATGAAGAGCATGTGACCTGCGGGGTCCTTGCCCGACAGCGCAGGCGCCCCGCCCGTCAATCGGATCCATCGAGCGAGTTTCGTCGGATTGTACCCCGCGATGCTCATCCGCCGGGCCCCCGCTTGGTCGCGGATGGCGGGACCCCCGCGCATGTCGAGCCAGGTCAGTGCCCGCGTCAGGGGCTCGCCGTCTTGGTCCACGGCCACGGTGCCTTCGCCCTGCGTTGAGGCACAGATGGCGGAGATCTCGAGCCGGTCCTTGCGGGCCTGTTTCACGACGTCGGCGGCAGTGGATAGAAACGCGGTCCACCAGTCCTCCGGGTTCTGCTCGGCTCCCGAATGACCGACAATTCGTGTTTCGACCGGCGAGAACGCCCATTTGGCCACGATCCCGTCCAAGCCTACGACCGCGCACTTGCAACCCGATGTACCCAGATCGATCGCCAAAATGTGCTTGCCCGAGGTCACGAATCCCTTTTTCTCGCCGCTCGATTTGTGAGCCAAATTGCGCTTGACCAAACATGAGCAACGCTTATATATTGCGACAATAGAGGATTCCTCAAGTTTTGCAAAGAGAAAAATGAACCCCCAGAAAGGAGGCCGAGATGCTCAAAGAAGGCCACTATTATTTCAACAAGGCTGCCGATGTGCTGGACCTTCCGGACCGAATCCGGCGCATCCTGCTCGGCCCGAATCGGGTCGTCAAAGTCGAGATCATCACCGAATCGGACGACGGCAAGCTCTTACAGCACGAGGGCTTTCGGGTGCAGCACAACAACGCCCGGGGGCCTTACAAAGGGGGGCTTCGGTACCACCCTACGGTGGACGCTGAGCACGCGGAGGCGCTTGCCAACCTGATGACCTGGAAGACCGCCGTCGTCGACGTCCCATTTGGAGGAGGCAAAGGAGGGATCAACTGCGATCCGAGCAAGCTGAGTGAGCGCGAGCTCTACGAGATCACACGGACCTTCACCAGCCGGATCAAGGACGTACTCGGACCGACGACAGATATCCCGGCGCCCGACGTGAATACCAACGCCACGGTCATGGGTTGGATCATGGACGAGTATTCGAAGTACGCCGGGTTCTCGCCAGGGATCGTCACCGGTAAGCCGCTGCACCTCTTCGGCTCGGAGGGCCGAGACGAAGCGACGGGACGCGGTGTGATGTACGCCTTGGACGAGGCTCTGAAAGACCAAGGCCGATCGATGGCCGAAGTCACCGTCGCGGTGCAGGGATTTGGTAATGTGGGCGGCCATGCGGCCCGCCTGATCGCCGAACGAGGCGGCAAGATCGTCGCCGCAGTCGATCATGGCGGCGGCGTGGCAAATGAGGGCGGGCTGGATGTGACGGCGCTCATCGACTGGACGAACGAGCATGGCACAGTCGAGGGATTCGGTGGCGGTGACGCGATTCCCAATACCGCCATCATCACCTGGGACGCGGACGTGCTGATTCCGGCGGCGCTCGAAGAGGCGATCACCAAGGACAACGCCGGCGAGGTTCGCGCCAAGTTCATCGTCGAAGGCGCCAACGCCCCCACGACCCACGAGGCCGACGATATCCTGAATGAGCGCGGCGTTACCGTGGTCCCCGACATACTCGCCAACGCGGGTGGCGTTCACGTGAGCTATTTGGAGTGGACCCAGAACATTCAGCAGTTCAGGTGGGAATACGAGCGGATTGTCGCCGAGCTCGAAAAGGCGATGCGTCGCGCGTATGCCGCGGTACGCGAGGTCGCGCAGGAGCATCAAACAGACTTGCGGACGGCAGCGTTCGTCTTGGCGATTCGCCGGGTGGGTCAGGCGGCGCTGGCTAGGCACCATGTCCGGGAACACGTTGAATTCTAGCAATGCCCAGCAAAGTTGAGGTTGCCTCGCTTTCCAAGAACGGGCGGGAGTGCTAGGAAGGGCTCGCGATGTCGGAACCCGCTGAACAGCTGAAATGGAGCCTTCTCAGACGGGTCCCCGTTCAGAAGCGGGCCCGAGAGCGCGTGGAGAGCGTCCTCGATGCGGCCGCCGCGCTGCTCGACGAGAAGCTCATTGCCGACATCACCACCGACGACATCGCCGACCGAGCCGGGGTTCCGGTCGGCTCCGTGTACCACTATTTCGAGAGCAAGCTGAGCGTCCTCGCGGAGCTGACACGGCGAACGATGGCGCGAGCAGACGCCAAGACGATCGCCGCCATCACTGAAGGTGTGGACATCACAAGCGTCTCCGAGCTCGTGGATCGGGCAGTCGATATCGCAATCGAGGCGTATCGCAGAGCGCCTGGGTATGCGCATCTGCTTCGTCAGTTTCGACCGACACCGGAGTTCGCACAGATCGCGGACGAAGCCAGCGAACGCGTTGCCGAAGCGATCGCCTCCCATCCTTTCTTCGCCGAGCATGCGCCACCGGGCCGGGGTCGCGTCATCGCCCGGACCGCGGTCGAGGCAGCGAATACGATGCAGCGCCTCGCCTTCGAAGCCAAAGAACCCAGTGACGCCGTGGACTACGTCGCTGAGATGAAAGCTCTGCTAACCGCGTATCTCGACAAGAGGCTCGATCAGGACCGAAAGGTGGCATCCAAATGAGAGAACCACATTCCGCGAGGACGACCTGGCTGGTGCCAGCTCTTGCGGTCATCGTGACGGCGACGACGGCATGCACGGAATCCAGCACCCCAGACCCGGGAATCGTCACGCCGCCAGGCGTCGGCCGCTGCGACGACTTCGATGCCCTGCGGCAGCCATTGTTCGGAGATCTGCACATCCACACCTCTTTCTCTTACGATGCGAACCTGGGAGGGACGCGTTTGGATCCGAGTGGCGCCTATCGCTACGCAAGAGGGGAGCCGGTCCCAGCCGCTCCCTTTGACGAAAGCGGCGATCCGTCCCGCATGATCCAAATCGACCGCCCGCTCGATTTCGTGGCTGTGACCGACCACGCCAGCTTTTTTGGTCCCGTCGTGATTTGCGAGGATCCCACGCGCGTCGGGTACGACGATCCCCTTTGCCAAACCTATCGAGAAAACCCGAACTCGGCCTTCGTGCAGCTGAGCTTCCTGGTTTCGACGCCAGCGGATCAGGCAGCGTACCCGGAGCTGTGCGGTGAGGACCCGGAGGAGTGCAGGGTTGCCGGCCGAGATCTTTGGAGCGAATCCCAACAGCTCGCCGAGGAGGCCTACGATCGCTCGAGCGCCTGCGTGTTCAGCCCTCTTCTTGCCTACGAATGGAACGGAAACCCGAACACGAACAATCTGCACCGCAACATCATTTTCGCAAACACCACCGTACCCGAGTCGCCGGTGACCTATTTCGACGAGCCGACCATCCAAGGGATCTGGGAGCGACTCCGAGCAGAGTGCATCGATGTCGACAATGATTGCGACGTCCTAACGATTCCTCACAACTCGAATCTCGGCGGGGGGCTGTTCTTCGAGCAAAAAGATCGCGACGGAAACCCGTTTGATCGAGCCTATGCGGCCGAGCGGTCCGCGATGGAACCGTTGATCGAAGTGTTCCAGCACAAGGGCGATTCGGAGTGCGCGCCGGGGCAGCTGATCTCCGACGAGCTGTGCGGTTTCGAAAAGGTTCCGTTCAACAACTTTGGTGGAGCGGTCACCGGTGCGCCCCAAGATCCCAAGCCGCAGGATTTCGTTCGAGCCGCCTACGGAGAAGGGATGAAGGTGCAGAGCCAAGTCGGTGCCAACCCCTTCAAATATGGGCTCATTGCAAGCACGGATACGCACATCCCGGCTCCAGGCGGTGTCAGCGAGTTCGCTTTCCAGGGACACACGGCGCTCGACGAGCCCCCGCCCGGCCCAATCGAGCCCCGGCTCTGGACCAACCCGGCCGGCCTGGCAGCCGTTTGGGCCGAAGAGAACAGCCGAGAGGCGATCTTTGCTGCGATGAAGCGTCGAGAGACCTACGCGACCAGTGGCCCTCGCATGGTGGCCCGATTCTTTGGCGGCTGGGATTATCCGGACGACCTCTGTGACCAAATGAACTTCGAGGAGATCGGGTACCAACGCGGGGTTCCGATGGGTGGCGACCTACGCCCTCGTTCTGGTCAGGGCGGGCCGGAGTTCTTGCTTTGGGCGCTCCAAGATCCTGGGACCGAGGAGTTTCCAGGGACGCCTCTTCAGCGGATTCAGATCATCAAGGGCTGGCTCGACGAGGCAGGGGAGTACCAAGTGACGGTCATCGACGTGGCTGGCGATGCGAACAACGGAGCCAGCGTCGATCTCACGACCTGCGAGGCTGATGAAGGGAGCGGGGGTTTCCCGTCCCTGTGCAGCGTCTGGTCAGACCCCGACTTCGATCCCAGCACACCAGCGATCTACTATGCGCGGGTCATCGAAAATCCCACCTGCAGGTGGTCGGTTCGACATTGCTTGACGGGAGGGGTCGACTGCGACGAGCCTTCCACCATCGCCGAAGGCTACGAGGACTGTTGCGAGCCGGAGTACAACACCTCGATCCAAGAGCGCGCCTGGACTTCGCCAATTTGGTACACGCCTGCTCCCTAGACGACGGCGGCGAGCCGTTCGATGGCCCAGTATGCTGCTAGTGTTCCTACGGCATACGCACTCGCGGTCCGTAGAAGGCGGGGCGAAAGCCTCTTCAAGCCTGGAGACAGGACGATCCAAAGCAGCGCGCTGGCCGCGATCAGGGTCAGCTGACCGAGCTCGATTCCCACGTTGAACGCAAGCAACGCAATCGGGATCTCGGATTGGGGCAGGCCGACCTGGGACAGGGCGCCGGCAAAGCCGAAGCCGTGCAGGAGCCCAAACACCGCTGCCATGCGCCAAGGCCGTTCGGCGAACGGAGACCAGCGCGAAGGCTGGTTTTCTCTCAGCACCTCCCAGGCCAACCAAACCAATGTGAGTGCGATCAGAACCTCGATCTGCGCCGTTGGTAAGCGCACCACTCCCAACGCGGCAAGGCAGAGTGTGACACTGTGTCCCAATGTGAACGCCGTCACCGTGAGCAGCAGGTCGCGCCAACGGTGAACGAGCAGGAGTAGACCCAAGATGAAAAGAACATGATCGAGGCCGAACCACAGATGTTCAATGCCGAGGCGCGTATATCTGTGGAAAACCTCGAACCGGGAAGGCTCAGCAGGAATGGTGAACAGCGGCTGGTCTCGTGAAACCACACCCTGAACTTGGACGCCGTCTGCGCGAAGGACACGGACGACCGCACTGGCTCCGCGCCGCGAGATACCCCGCACCCCAAGCGACTCGCCGACGAGGCCGGCGGTCTCACATTCGATCGACCAAGTCAGCGTGACCGAGACTCGATCTGTTTCGGAATCGCGACGCGATGCCGCCGTGCACGACTCCGGAAAAATCGGCGTGAGTCTGGTATCGGCAGCGAGTCTTCGGGGAGTCTTCCATCGCACTTCGAACCGGCCGGCGCCGGTCTCGGTCAGCTCCAACAGAGCCGGCGCCAACGGGTGCGCGGCGGCATGCTCGGCCTGCAAAGACAGGCAAAGAATGCCGATCCAAGTCGCTGAAATGACCGGGTTTTTTGGTAGAATCATTCTAACTTGAATAAACCTCAGTTTTCGGGTACCTAGCCCGAGTGTACCCGGTGTTGGGTTCGCGTCGATGGGAGTTGATCAATGCGTGGCGTTTCCCCCTCCGTGCTCGCGACGGCAGTCGCGGCTTCATCGCTGTTAATCGTTGCTGGTGGCTGCAAGACTTCTTCGGACACGCCCCCCGAACCGGAAGATCCTTTCGCGGGCCTGGAGTTCGCGCCTCCTTCGTGGCAGCGAACCGAGGTCCGTGAGACCTGTGAGAGCTTCGACGGCCTTCGCCGACCGTACTTCGGAGAGCAGCACATTCATACTTCGTTTTCGTTCGACGCGTATGGGCGCGGCACCCGTGGCGGACCGCGGGATGCATACGACTTCGCGAAGGGGATGGAGATCAACCTCCCGGATGAAGATGGCGGCCAGACTCGAACCGGCTCGATCGATCGACCGCTCGATTGGCTGATGGTGGCCGACCATGCGGAGTTCTTCGGTGAGATTCGAGAATGCATCACCGAGTCGAGCGGGGCGTTCGACGAAGCGATCTGCGAGGCGACACGCGATCCCTTCGGAAACAGTCGACTGGCCTGGGGCCTTGCTCCGATCGATCAGAGCACCAGTCCGGCAACGATCAAGCGCCCCGACCTTTGCGGGCTTCCTGGAGTCGACTGCGAGTCCTCTCTCGTATCGGTTTGGCAAGAGACACAAGCTGCTGCCGAAGAGGCCTACGACCGAACGGCGGGTTGCTCGTTCACCGCGTTCATCGGCTACGAGCACACGGTCGACCTTCAGGAACCGATCGTGACGAATTTTTCGTATACGGCAAGCGTGCATCGAAACCTCATGTTCCGAAACGACGTGGTCCCCGATCGCCCGGAAAGCGCGATCGATTCTGCAATCGGCAACCAAGAGGTGGGCACGCCTAGCGGTGACCCGGTAGAGCTGATCCGAGGGCTCGATGGGCAGCTCTGGGACTACATGGACCAGGAGTGCAACGATGCGGATGGCGTCTGTGAAGTCTTGGCCATTCCCCACAACTCGAATCTTGCCGCGGGCTTGATGTGGGTCGATCCTCAAAACGCGGCAGAGGCCGAGCGGAGGCGGAACAACGAGCCCGTCGTCGAGATCATGCAGCAAAAGGGCGCATCCGAATGCCGCTACGATCGCCTGGCGAGCGCGGGAGTCCGTACGACCGACGAGTTGTGCGCGTTCGAGCAACAGACGGAACGTTCCACCAACAATCGCGGCGCGGACCTTCCCGTCGCTGAGTACTTTCCGCGAAACCAAGTTCGTAACGCGCTCAAAGATGGCCTCCTGTTCGAGCGATCCCTCGGCGTGAACCCCTTCGAGTTTGGCGTCGTCGGAAGCACCGACAACCACAACGCGGCTTCCGGAAATACGACCGAAGACGAGAACTGGACGGGGATGCGCGGGGCTGGCGACGCGACGCCCGAGACAAGGATTGCGGCCAACAACGTGATCGAGCGAAGTCCCGGTGCACTAGCCGTGGCCTGGGCCGAGGAAAACTCGCGCGACTCGATTTTCAAAGCATTCGCGCGACGCGAGGTCTACGGCACCAGCGGACACCGGCCCTACCTCAGGTTCTTCGTCGGAGATTTGGAGCAAAACCTCTGCGATGATGCGGATCTCGTGGAGGCCGCGTATCGGCGAGGCGTCCCCATGGGAGGCGTCATCGGCGCGGCGCGCGCAGATCAGAGCCCGAGGTTTCTCGTTCACGCGATGAAAGACCCTGGAGGGGGGAACCTCCCGGGAACCGACTTGCAGCGGGTCCAAATCATCAAGGGCTGGGTCGACAGCGAAGGTCAGACTCAGGAGCAGGTTTTCGAAGTTGCTGGTGACCCGGATAACGGCGCCAGCGTCAACCCCGATGACTGCGCACCGACGGGAACCGGCTTTGCGGACCTGTGCGAAGTCTGGGAGGACCCGAGCTTCGACCCCAACCAACGCGCGTTCTACTACGTGCGTGTATTGGACAACCCAACGTGCCGCTGGTCGACGTTGACCTGTCAGAGCCTCGGGGTGAATCCGTTCTCGCCTACGTGTGAAGCCGATGCCGCTGCCTCAGGTTCAGATCTTGGCAACTGCTGCATCGCCGAGGAAGACGAGCCGTATTTCTCGCCCATCATTCAGGAGCGCGCATGGTCCTCGCCGGTTTGGTACAAGCCGGACGCGATTGGCGTCGTTTCGGGCGAGCTGTCCCGCGCTTCAGCCGGTGACAGCCTCGACATCGAGGTCCAACTGCGTTCGCTTCCGGCGTCGTTCGACCCTGCAACCAGCGATCTGACGCTTCGCGTTTCGGACAACGACGAGATCTACGCGGTTACCGTGCCCGCAGGGAGCCTCACGGAGTCAGGACCTGGCGAATACAACTTCGACGACGCCTCAGGACAGTTGAACGGTCTCCGCCAGGTTTCACTGACCATGGCAGCCGGCGACGTGAGCGTTCGCTTCGTCGGTAGTGGCATGAGTTTGGTGAACGCTCAGCTCAAGGATCACTTCGTGGAGGTCGCGGTCACCTTTGGCGAACACAGGACGGCGCTGTCGACGCTCTGGAACAGCGACGGAACGAGCGTGCTTCGGCCATGAGCTCTGTGATCAAGAAGGCGGCAACGTTTCCGCTCTTCCATTTCTTCGCGGCAGGCGCACTGATCTACGGCTTCGTTCCCGAAGAGCGTCCAGTGATCGTCGTTTCGGATCCAAGTCAGATCGACGAGGAGATTCTCATTCACGAAGCGTCCAGGCTCGGCCTCCTCGATGATCCGGTCGTTTCGAAGCGACTTGCGCAGATCGGCCGTTTCGTCGCCGATCATCGATGCGAAAGCGCGGATGAAGCCAAGGCGCTCGCTAGAGACCTCGACCTCGATCGCCAAGATCTGGTCATTCGGAGATACCTCGCCGAAATGATGAGGCTCGCGATCGCGGCTGAGTCGGACCGCATTCTGCCCAGCGAGGCCGAGCTCGAGGCCCACCTGCACGCGCATGCGGACCGTTTTCGAGGTCACGAGAAGCTGGCGCTCGTCCAGGTGTTCGTGAGTGCGCGCCGCGGAAAGGAGATGAGCGCGCGGGCTGACGCCCTAGGCGATCAGCTCATCGGCCACCCGCCTGCGAAGGTCACGAAGCTTGGCGATCCGTTCACCCGGCCTAGCGAAATCACGGCTTCACCCACGGAAATTGGTCAGATCTTCGGGCCGGAGTTCGCTGAGGGCCTCGATGTCGATGCCCTGCAATCTTGGCAAGGGCCCATCCCTTCCGCGCACGGCGTGCACTGGGTCTGGATCGACCGCCGGTTGCCTGCCCGCCTTCCCGACGTCTCCGAGATCCGGGGACAGCTCGTTCACCACCATCGTCGCGTCAAGCGACAAGAGCACCTCCGTCGACGCCTTGCCGGGCTTCGGACCCGATACGAGATCGTCACCGAGGCCGATGAGGGATAACTGCGATGAAAACCTTTCGATGTCTCCTCTTCGTATTAGCCATCCCGACCCTGGTCGCCTGCAGTAGCAGCGAGCAAGCTCCTCCCGTAGAGCCGCCCGAGGGCCGCTGTGACGAACAAGACCCGCTTCGGGTGCCCTTGTTTGGCGACACCCACATCCACACGTCGCTGTCGCTCGACGCAAACGTGCGAGGCACAAGGCTCGGGCCCGAGGACGCCTACCGTTACGCCAAGGGAGAAACCATCGGAATCCAGCCATACGACCAAGACGGCGTCGCGCAGCGGTTCATCCAACGCGAGCGTCCACTCGATTTCGTCGTCGTGTCCGACCATGCCGAATGGCTGGGTGCCATTGTCGCGTGCGAGGACCCGACGAGTCCAGCCTACTCGCATCCTGACTGTGTGCTGCTTCGTGAGGATCCTATCGCAGCGTACAACACGCTCGGCTTCCTCGAGCTTCAGCCTCAGGAGACCGTGGCCTACCCGGAGCTCTGCGGGGCCGATGGGAGCGATTGCATCGAAGCGGGGCTCGAAGTCTGGCAGGATTCGCAGAACGCGGCCGAGGCCGCCAACGACAGCACCTCGGCCTGCGCGTTCACCGCGTTCATCGGTTACGAATGGACGGCTGGGCCGGGGTCCAAGAACCTGCACCGAAACATCGTCTTCCGAAACGCGATCGTACCCGAGCAAACGGTCAGCTTCTTCGATCAAGGATACATCGAAGGGGTTTGGGAGAAGCTGAGGGAAGGGTGCATCGACGCGGGGACGGGCTGTGACGCGCTGACCATTCCACACAATCCGAACCTGAGCGACGGTCTCTTCTTCGATCGGACCGATCGGGATGGGAACCCGTTCGACGCGGCGTATGCCGAAGAGCGTGCATTCATGGAGCCGCTGATCGAGATCTACCAACACAAGGGTGAGTCGGAATGCCTGCCTGGTGAGACGATCTCCGATGAGCTTTGCGGCTTCGAGAAGCTACCCTTTGCAAACTTTGCGCAGGAGACCGTCGGGGTCTTTGGCGACCCCAAGCCGCAGGATTTCATTCGGGCGGCGCTCGGCGAGGGCATGAACCTCGAGGCGACCCTCGGGGCCAATCCATTCAAGCACGGGATCGTCGCCAGCACGGACACGCACATCTCGGCACCGGGCCATGTCACCGAAAAGAACTATGTCGGGCACGGGAACTTCCAGGGCGCGACGGCTACGGAGCTTCCCCCGGGCCTCAACGACAGCCCGTATCGAAGCCCAGGCGGTTTGGCGGTGGTCTGGGCCGAGGAGAATTCGCGAGAGGCGATCTTTCGTGCGATGAGGCGACGGGAAGCCTATGGGACGAGCGGCCCCCAGCTCGTCGTGCGGTTCTTCGGTGGATGGTCGTACGGATCGAATCTCTGCGACGATCCGAGCTTCGCAGAGCGGGCGTATCAGGGGGGCGTTCCCATGGGGGGGGATCTTTCGCCGCCTCCGAGCGCCTCGTCCGCTCCGACGTTTGCTGTGATGGCTGCGCAAGACCCGGGTACCACGGACAATCCAGGCACCGCGCTTCAACGGGTGCAGATCATCAAGGGATGGCTGGAAGAGGGAACGCTCCGGGTTTCCGTGTTCGACGTGGCCGGCGACCCGAACAATGGCGCAACCGTGGACACGACGACGTGCGAGTCTGATCCAGGGGCAGGCGGCTTTGCGAGCTTGTGTGCCACATGGACCGATCCCGAGTTCGATCCGACAGTCCCGGCCTATTACTACGCGCGCGTCGTCGAGAATCCAACCTGTCGCTGGTCCACCTATCAATGCATTGCAGCGGAGGTCAACTGCGACGTTCCGGACATGATTCCCGACGGCTTCGATGCGTGTTGCGATTCAATGGTGCCGAAGACGATTCAGGAACGGGCCTGGACCTCGCCGATTTGGTACACACCCGGCTAGTTCGCGGCGCCTTCGACGGCCTTCAAGAGGCTCTTGCTGAAAACCCCGCGTTGGACGAGTTCTTCCCGGGCCCTCTTGGCGGCGGCGTCCCAGGCCGCCTGATCCGCAGTCGCATCCACCGCCGTGATGCCGCGGCCGAGCAGTGTGTCATACGCGCGAGCGTCGTCCCGGCCGACGATTTGGTCGAGCTTGGAGGCGGCGCGTTTGGCGGTATTGAGCAGCGTCTGCTGGTCGGCTTCGCTGAGCTCGTTGAACTTCTTCTTACTGATGATCGAGCCGCCGACGATGATGTTGAAGTTGCCCGAGCTCATGTATTTGAGCTTCGTGTACCACTGGAACGCGACCGCAGCCATGGCGGAGGCCGGGACCACCTCGAGCCTCCCGTCCTTGAGCCCGGGGAACACGCCGGATGCTCCGACCTTCACCGGGTTT
>CAJHXN010000656.1_pt1 | contig 26403 bp, 30 predicted proteins | sample 9198401 | NCBI WGS metagenome assembly CAJHXN01 (sample SAMEA7708334, study PRJEB35096) | sediment metagenome | biome: marine neritic benthic zone biome [ENVO:01000025]; feature: sediment [ENVO:00002007]; material: shallow marine sediment [ENVO:03000034] sea grass bed [ENVO_01000059] ... | reverse complement strand
GGTCTCGAGGTCGGCGATGTCGTCCTCGGACCTCCGGAACGAACGTTCGACTCCCAGGGTCAGCTTCGAGAATGGACGATGACCTCGCCGCGCAACACACCGGTGCCGTTGCGGGTGATCCGCCCCGGCCCGGAGCCCGAAGAGGACCTGGAGTTCGTCGCCTCGCCGGTCCTGCGCCCGCTGCCGCTCGAATGGCCCGAACTGCCGGGGCCGACCAAGCTGGGGGAGCTGGCACCTTCGTTGCCGACCGGTCTCGAGCAGGTCGGCGGCGGGAGCCTGCCCAATCTCCGCGGCCAGCACCATCTCCTCTTCTTCTGGGCCACCTGGTGTGTGGCCTGTAAGAAGGCGGTGCCCGAGGTGATGGCCTTTGCCGCCGCGCGGGGCATTGCAGTGTTGGCGATCACCGACGAGGACAGCACCAAGGTCGCCGGCTTTCTCGATACGTACCCGGAGGAGTTCTTCTCGCTGGTGGTCACCGACCGGCGGCGGGCCAGCTTTCGCGCCTACGGGGTGAGCGGTACCCCGACCATGGTTTTGGTCGGGGAGGACGACGTCGTGCGCGAGCGCCAAGTGGGCTACAACCTAGCAAAAGGTTTGAGCTTCGAGGGTTGGCAGTGATCTTCCGGTACGCCCACGGTCGCTGGCACTGGCACTGTCGCTGACACTGGCACCGACACTGACACCGACACTGACACTGGCACTGTCGCTGACACTGGCACCGACACTGACGCTGACACTGGCACCGACGCTGGCACCGACACTGGCACTGGCACCGACACTGTCGCTGACACTGATCCCGCTTTGCTATTCTGGTTCCGGTTTGGCCTCCGGCTCCGGCTCCGGCTCCACTGGCTCCAACTCCGGTCCGGGCGGGGGACTACGCCGCTCGAGGTCGACTTCGAGCACCGCTGGGGGCTCGGGCATCGTGAGCGGTCCTGACGTTCGATCGACGTTGCCTTGGGGCGGCTTGACCTTGGTCTCGGGCCCGTACTCCTCGGCTTGCAGCGTTTCAGTGCCTTGGCCTCCGCTCACGCGACCGGTCCCACACGCGGCGGCGAGAGCGACAAGGCATCCAAAGACAGCGACGTGCGGGTTCATGGCGACAAGCATGCGCTGTCAGCGCGCACATTCCAATCGTCTGCAGCAAATATCAGGAATTCGCGGAATCGTCAGCCGTTCTGCTTACCCATCGATGCGCCACGGGATATCCTTCGCGAGCGGCAACCAATGAAGATCGGCGTTGTGGGCATGGGCTGGGTCGGGACGAGTGTGGCGTCGTCCATCCTTCATAGCGGATTGGCCACGGAGCTGCTGCTCGATGACGCCAAGCCGGGGCTTGCGGAAGGCGAGGCAATGGACCTTGCGCAGGGCGCATCCTTTTATCCGACTGCCTCCGTTCGGGCGGCTTCAGTCAACGAGATGCTCGACGCAGATGCGGTCATCATCGCGGCGGGGAAGGGGGGAGGCCCAAAGGACAGCCGACTCGATTTGCTTCGGGTCAACGTGGCGATCGTGCATGACATCGCGCGGCGATTGTCCGAGCTTCGAGGAATGCTGGTCGTCGTCACGAACCCAGTCGACGTCATGACGCAAGTAGCCGCCGAGGCTTCGGGTCTACCCCTCTCGCGAGTCATCGGCACCGGAACGATGCTCGACACCGCGCGGCTACGAGAGGCGCTTGGGCGCACGCTCGATTTGGAGCCGCGCTCGATCCACGCTCAGGTGGTGGGCGAGCATGGCGACTCGTCGGTGGTGCTTTGGTCGGGTGCCCGATTCGGCGGGGTTACTCTTCGGACGCGGCCAGGTTGGAGTCGCGAAAAAGAGCTCGAGATCGCACATGACGTGCGCAATGCCGCTTACGAGATCATCGCGAGAAAAGGCGCGACAAACCACGCCATCGGCTTCGTGACCGCAGCGCTGCTCCGTTGGACGCTCCGAGAAGGAGGACGGCGCGTTTTGACCATCTCGCGCGTCCAGGAAGGCGCCGCGGGAATTCGCGACGTGGCGATCTCACTGCCGACGATCGTCGACCGAAGCGGGGCGGTCGAGGTGCTCGAGCCTGAAATGGATGCGGAAGAAGAAGAGGCTCTGAAGCGCTCGGTCGAAGTGCTGCGACAAGCCTATCAAGAGGCGCGAAGCAAGCCTTGAGGGGGCGCGCAACTTCCCGAGCTCACCCCGGCACCGACGGCACCGGCACTTTGCTGTCCCGGCCCGCGTGCTCGAGCGTGATGTGAAGCGAGCCTGTGAGTGGCCCTCGCCAGGGCCCTCGTAGCTCCTCGAACGCGCTCTCGTGTAGGTCGACCTCGGCTTCGAGCAGCGCGTCGACCAACAGCTGCCGGTGATCGCCTTCCATGTCCCAGTGCACCACCAACGCAAGCCCGCCAAGCTGATGCGCCTCGGTCACAAAGACGTGCGCCTTGTTGAACGCTTCCTCGACGGCGTGAAGCGCCGCGGAAGGCGTTGCGTGCATGGTCGCGGTAAGCAAGACGTCGTCGGACACCGGGGCCGAGTCTAGCAGCACCGATCATCGCAGGCCCGCTGCGAGTTCCTTCAAATAACGCTCCCTGAACGGGTCCCGTTTGGCCGCCATCCCAAGGCTGTTCAGAGACAATCGGAGACGGTCGGTGGTGGTCAGCGCCTCGCTGGTCGCAACCAGTCGTGCGATACGACCGGTAGAAGCCAATTCGCCCCGCTCGCAGTAGCGCTGCAACAGCACCGTTAGGATTTGAAGCATCAGCTTGATCTTGGCTTCGCCGCGATTGCGAATGACCTTCAGTCCCAACGGAGCGATTGCCGAGTATCGGAAGTCGAGTTGAGCCGAGGTCCCCTCTGGCCCGTCGTCGCTCAGCTCGATTTTGTACAAGGACTCGGACGCGACGTTTTTGAGCTCGTAGTGGACTCGGTGTTGCTCGGGGTCGTGGAGTACCGCGGTCCAGGTCGTTTTTCCCCAGGCCTTGCCCATGAGAAAGGGCGCCGAGGAGTACTCGTTGAAGACCGTGCCGTGCTCCACGCGCTCATTCGGGCAATGCACTAGATCGCACTTCCAGCCAGGAATCCACTTGTATTCCTCGACCGGACAACAAAGCGGGAACACCGCCTCGACCGGCACATGAACGCGGGCTTCGTAGTTGACTTGTATGGAACTGGGGGCAGGCATTCGTGTCATTGCTGTTTCCATTTCACCCAATCGGCCCGGCCGTACAACTTAGAACTCAATTTCGCAGAAGATATATTATGTAAACTTTTCTCTGGGACCGGCAGGCGCCGACCCACGCAGAACGTGGCGGAGCAAACGTCCGTCGGGCAACCTCACCTGCCGGCCAGGCCACGTTCACAGGCAATCGTGGCGTTTCAGGAGCCGTTTCTCGACCGGACGGGTCTTGCCGTTCGGGAGGGTGTACTCCTCCATGAAGTACGCCTCGACCGACTGGACCATCCGGTCGGTGCCGAGGTGCGCTTCGTTCCAACGCCGGCAAAGGTAGGTCAAATAGTACGGGAGGTGCCCGATGGAACCGCCATCGCGCAGGTGCATGACGTACCTACGCCATCGGTCGTTCGGAAAGTCGTCGGTGATGCGCTCGGGTTTGTCGAAACGCACCTCGGCGCCGCCTCGAAAGAGGTCGACGGTCTCTCCGCTGGCCAACTGCGCGGGCATCACATACCACCCGTCTCCTGGATGTGGCCGCGGCGCGAACACACCCCAGTTTTGCTTGAGGTTGAGCACGGTTCCAAACGCGTTGGCCGGCCGAGAGACCACTGCCCAATAGCTTTGCGGATCGACGATCCGGAGGTTGTAGAAAAGCACATAGATCAGCGCGACCGCCGCGATCGATTGACGACGGCCCTACGGACACGGTCGAGGGTCGTGACCGTTTCGGCAGGTTCCAGGCCTTCGTCGGCGTAGCCGCCCTTCGCCCCAATCCTGTCCCAAAACAAACCGGGTATGAAGATCCACCAACCGACCCACATGACGAATGGAAAGAGGCCAATGGTCAAGCAGAGTCCCATTCCAAGATGGAGGAGCATCATGGCGGCGATGACGACCATCCGAACCCAGGCCGTATAGACCGGTGTAAATACGACGATCGGGGCGACCGCCTCGAGAAATATCGTCGCGATGGTGAGCGCCTTCATCACCGTCGGATGTGAACGAATCGCGATCCCGATCGGGGTGACCATCTCGTCGAGCGACAGCGCGTAGTAGAGCGCGGTGAAGTCCTGTCGCCAGGCGGGGTCGCTCTTCTGGATCACCGTGAACACGTAAATGAAGACAAGCTGTGCCAAGAACGCCACCCCCGCGACCGAAAGATGGGGGTCGCGGTGGCGCTTCGGGTTGGCGAGCTGGTCGACGGACCAGACCGCACCGAGTGGAAGGAACATCGACCAGAACACGAACATGCGCAGCGCATCGTCGGCGGCCGGGGAAATCGCGGGGTTCCGGGTTTGGAGTGAGCACAAAAGCAGCCAGGTCACCACCGTGGCAAGGCGGGTCTTGTAGCCGACGAGCATGGCCAGGCCAAACACGGCGGCGACCGCAAACAGGATCGCCTGAAGCCCAGCGGTCCCGTTGAGCAGGTGAATCGACCATTCCCACCGCGTCAAAAACTCGTTGATCAAAGCGGACCGAGGAAGGACGCCTTGGTCCGTGTAATGGGCGGACAGGTCACGCGTCCTTAGCCCGAGGTCGACCAGCACGAGTAGCGCCAGCCCTATCCGCACCCATGCCAGCGTACGCAAGTCGATGCCGAAGAGCTCGATCAACCGCGTTTTCATCGACGCCGCCACGGCCGCGGCCCTAGTCCTGCGGTGAGAACACGAACGGGAACGTGAAGCGCACGCTCTTTCCGTTTCGCCGACGCGGGAATCGCAACGCCCTCACGACTTTCGCCACGCAGTGCTCCACCGAAGTGTTGCCGGTCGTGTTCTCGACGACACGGACGCCCTTGACGTAGCCATTGCGAATGACGGCAAACCGCACAGAAACCTTGCCCTCGAGCGCCGGCTCACTGCGGAGCGCCGACTCGTAGCATCGATTGATCTTCGGGAGATCCTTGCGGATCTTGTCGCGGACGAGGAAGGCGTCGAGGGTCCCCCTCGGGTACGCCCCAGCCCCGGCGCCCACCACGCTTGGCGCACTCAGGCCAAGAAGGCTGGCGGCGAACACCACGCCGATGGTCCGAAGCGAGGGATGGTCCATCCTTGATTGGATACGATCCGCGTCGGCCCGACCGCAAAAAAACCGCCACAATCCAGGGCAAGGTCAGGAACCAGCGCGGTTTGGTCAACCATGATACATATGCTCAGGTATGCGCCGAAACCGCAGTCGAGGTTCGTGGATCAGCCGCGCCAGGCGCCACCTGCGGGGCAGAGCCCAACAACTGATCGCCCGAGGCTTTTTCGGCGGCCTGTCTAGGCTCGGGCGTCTTCACCCGCGCGCGAAGCCTTCGGTGCATGGCGTCGAGGTCATCGGCGACATCGAATACCAACGCACCGGCAATGCGCGCCATCGCCTCGATATCTACCGCCCCATCGACCGAGAGGGACCGGTCCCGATCGTGATGTACGTGCACGGAGGCGGTTTCAATCTTTTGTCCAAGGAGACGCATTGGCTGATGGGCTTGGCGTTCGCCCGCGCCGGGTACCTCGTGTTCAACGTCGACTACCGACTTGCGCCTCAGGACCCCTTCCCGGCTGCGGTCTCGGATGTATGTGCGGCCCTCGAATGGATCGCTGAGCATGGCGAGGCCTATGGTGGAGACCTGAGTCGCCTGGTATTTGCGGGAGAGTCGGCCGGGGGCAACCTCGCAACCGCGCTCACGATCTGCTGCTGCTATCGTCGCCCGGAGCCCTTCGCGCAGCGTGCGTTCGCCACCGGCTTGGTACCCACCGTGGTCGCCCCGGCATGTGCACCGCTGCAAGTCACCGATCCCGGCCGCCTGAACCGACGCCGCAAGCTCCCGCGCTGGGTGAATCAAATCCTCGAGGGAATCCAAGATTCGTACTTGCAGGGCCTTCGAGATCCGACCCCAGGCGAGCTCGAGCTTGCGGACCCCCTGCACGTATTTGAGCGCAAGGAGCGCCCCGACCGCCCCCTACCCGGTTTCTTCGTTCCAATCGGGACGCGCGATCCGCTGCTGGACGATACCCGCCGGCTGGAACGAGCCCTTCGGTCCATGGGGGTCGAGTGCGAAGCGCGTTACTACGAGGGCGAGCTTCACGCGTTTCACGCCCTGGTGTGGCGGCGTCAAGCCAGGCGCTGCTGGCGGGAGCAACTCGGCTTCATGGCCCGTTTGCTTCGGCAACCCCGCGAGCCCTACCAAGACTTCGTGGCCAGCGCATAGCGCTTGGGATGGGGCTCTATGCGTCCAGCGCTTTTCTGGGCGCCGGAAGTGCGGCCTTTGGCTGCTGGAATGTGCGCCGACGCGCGGTGCCGAGCTCCCCTTTGAAGTGCGCGAGAAGCCCGGCCCACGTTCCGAGCCCGAGGTTCGGCTCCCGTCCTTCACTCAGCTCGATGAGCTGCCGATAAAACCAAGCCACTTCACCCTGGGCATTGAGCGTCCGGAGGCTCCGTATCGGGCTCGCCGGGCCGAAGATCCCGGGGCCGAGCCGTCGATCCTTTTCGTGCGTCGGGAGCTCGCTCAGATTGCCGACTTGAATCTGATCCGGAATATCGGGGACCACGCAAAACGGCCGTGCGATGCCCACGACATCGACCTCGCCCGACTCGACGACTTCGCGCATCAGCGAGACAGTGCGGAAGCCCCCGGTCACCATCAAGGGCACGTCCCGCGCTGCTTCCCGGATGTTGCGCGCGTAGTCGAGGAAGTACGCCTCGCGCCGCCGCGTGCTCTCAGCCTTCTTCTCCGCATCCTCGCCGAGTCGACCAAAAAGCGCCATTTGTTCATAGGTTCCGCCCGAAATCTCGAGAAGATCGAGGCCTGCGTCGCAGAGCCAGCGGGCGACCTGGGCCGACTCTTCGTTGCTGAAGCCCCCCTTTTGGAAGTCGGAGGAGTTGAGCTTCGCCGCTACGGGGAAGTCTGAACCGACCGCCGCGCGAACCGCCTTGTACGCCTCGCGAACAAACCTCGCGCGGTTCTCGAGCGACCCGCCCCACTCATCGGTCCGACGGTTGGTGTAGGGAGACAAGAACTGGCTCGAGAGGTAGCCGTGGGCGGAATGGACCTGCACGCCCGTGAAGCCCGCCTCTTTGACGGTCTTAGCCACGCGCCCGAACCGCTCGATGATGTCCCAAATTTCGTCGACCTCGAGCGCGCGAGGCGCGGCGACCGAACCGAGCATTCCTTTCATCTTCACCGAGGATGCCGAGACCGGATGGTTGCTGGACGTGCGCGTGCATTGGCGTCCGGGATGACCGATCTGCACCCAGCAATGATTCCCGTTGCGTGTCGCTGCCCGTGCCATGGTCGCCAGGCCGTCGAGGCCTCCGTTGTCGTCGATCACGATGTTGCCCGGTCGCTCGAGGTACCGTCGATCCACCATGACGTTCCCAGTGAGTATCAGCCCCGCGCCGCCGTCGGACCAACGGCCGTACAATGTCGCAAGCCGTTCCGAGGCGCAGTCGTCCGGGTCTGCAAGCCCTTCGGTCATGGCTGCTTTGCAGATACGGTTTTTCAGGGTGGCCCCGCAGGGGAGCGAAAGCGTACGAAACAAGGGGTCCATTCGAATCTCCGGTTACGGTTTTTCGTTTCCGCCGAGCAACACTTTCATCAAAGGTGTGCCGTCGACTTTGGCATCTTTCACCAGGGCGTCCAGGAGCTGCTTTCCGATCTGGGCGAGGTCGAGCAACTCCCGGATGCGTTCGCGCTGAAACTCGGCCCTCGCGACGTCGCCCGCGGTTTGCGTTCTTTCGTTCACGTACTGCAATGCGTCTCGCATCGAATCGATCGCGTCGAGGATCTCCACTCGCTCGCGCTCGTTGAAAACCCGGGAGATCATCTTCCAGAAGTTGCCCTCCGCCTCGAAGTGGTCGCGGCGTTCCCCCTGGATCCAAACCTTTTTGACGACGCCCCAACGCATGAGCTCGTTGAGGGTCATCGATACCGCCCCACTACTCAGCTGGAGCCGGGCTTGAAGCGAAGGAGCGCTCAGTGGCGTATCCGACAGGTAGAGCACTGCCCAGAGCCGACCCATGTTGCGTTTGAAACCCCAGAACTCGATCAGTCGACCGATCGAATCACTGACCAAGACCTCACTTTCCCAGAGATCGTCCTCCTCCGTCGCCACCGTAGCGCCCTACCCCGAACACCCACGCTTGACCAGTGGTCCACACGCGTCAAAGCTCCGCCGCATGGAACGTTCTACGCTCGAGGCAATGCTCGAAGCCGCCACCGGTGTCGACCGCAAAGGCGACCAATACATCGTCAGCGAGGGGTACCGACTCTCGGTGTATATCGGCGAGCCCGGCCAGGCGATGGAGGTATCCGAAGTCCTGTCCCTCCAGCTGAACGAGGCCTTTTGCCAGGCCACGTCGGGCGAGCACAGCGCCGTGTACTTCGTGGAATACAGCAGCCTACACGGGCTGTCGATGCGCCCGCCGAGTGGTGGCGGCGGACGTCGCGCCGGCTTCAGCTGACCTGCGCAACTCTCGTGGCCGGCCCCGTGATATGCCGTAGGATGTAGTCGGGGTCCGAATCGTGTCAGCGCGTATTCTTGTCTGTGACGACGAAGCCGGTCTTCGCGAGATGCTGCAAATCCTACTGCGTCGCGAGGGCTACAAGGTCGACGTCGTCGATGGCGTGCATGCAGCGCGCGACCAACTTGGGAGTGCCGACCCATACGATGCGGTGATCACGGATCTGGCGATGCCAGACGGCAGCGGCATGGAAGTGCTCGATGCCGTTCGCGCACGGTCAGCGGACACTCAGATTCTGATGATCACGGCGTACGCAACAACCGAGCAAGCAGTCGAGGCGATGCGCAAGGGGGCCTACGACTACGTTCAAAAGCCCTTCAAGAATCACGAGCTTCTCGCCACACTCGAAAAAGCCCTCGAGAAGCGGGCCATCGTCGCCGAAAACGAAGCTCTTCGAGCGCAGGTGAAGTCACGTTGGACCGAAGGCCAGCTCATCGGGAAGAGCGCCGCGATGCAGGATCTTCGCACTCTGGTCAAGCGGGTCGCGGGCGCGACGACGAGCGTCTTGATCACCGGCGAAAGCGGGACCGGCAAGGAGATGGTGGCCCGGGCGCTTCATTTCCAAAGCCCGCGGGCGGACGAGCCGTTCGTCGTGTTGAACTGCGGCGCGATCCCCGAGAACCTGATCGAAAGCGAGCTGTTCGGGCACGTCAAAGGGGCCTTCACGGGGGCGTCGTCGGCCAAAGAGGGGCTCTTCCGGACGGCGAACGGGGGTACGCTCTTTTTGGACGAGGTGGGCGAGCTCCCGCCTGCGCTCCAAGTAAAGTTGCTGCGGGTGCTCCAAGACCGAAAAGTGCGGCCGGTGGGTGGGAGCGCCGAGATCGAAGTCGACGTCCGGGTCCTGGCCGCCACCAACCGGGACGTTGAAGTCGAGGTCGAGGCGGGGAGCTTTCGCGAAGACCTCTTCTACCGTCTCAACGTCATCCGAATCGAAGTCCCCCCGCTGCGCGACCGTCCCGAAGACATCCCTGTCCTAGCCGAGTACTTCCTCAGCCAACATGCGGCCGTCCAAGGTCGACGGATTGAGCTTGCCCCGGACGCGGTTCGCTGGCTCGCACAACAGTCTTTCGCGGGCAACGTTCGTGAGCTGCAAAACATCATCGAGCGCGGGGTCACGTTGGCGGCGGGTAACACGATCACCCGCGAGGACTTGGGCGACAGCCATCCATCGAGGAAAGCCGTGGCACTCTCCCAAATCCCGGAGGGTCGCTTTGATTTGGACGGGTACCTCGCGCAGGTCGAAAAGGAGCTCCTTTTTCGCGCGCTCGACCAGGCGGGCGGCGTCCGTAAGAAGGCCGCCGAGCTTCTGGGAATGAGCTTCCGGCAGTTTCGATATCGGCTGGCCAAGCATATCTCGCCCGAAGTGGGCGATGCGGCCAGCGATTGATATACTGATGGATATGTCTTCCTTGTCGTCTCGGAGGGACTCGGGCTTCACCACGATGGAGCTTCTGATCGGGGTCGTGATCGTCGGGGTCCTCGCGTCCCTCGCGATTCCTTCGTTCAAAGGATACGTCTATCGAGGCCGCGTGAGCGAGGCGATCACGATGCTCAACGAGATCAAGGCGCGGCAAGAGTCGTATCGGAGTAAGTACGGCCAATACGCAGCGGTGAGCGGCACCGGCGACTGGGCGTCGGCGGCATACACCCCGACGACGCTCCCGGGCGCGGACGCCGTCGTGTGGCCCACCTCGCCCGCCTGGGAGGCGCTCGGTGTGAGCCCTCTTGGACCCGTACGATTTCAATACGCCACGGTCGCTGGCGGGCCGGGAACCGCACCCCCGGCGCTCAGCAATCTCGACAACGATGATTTTTGGTACGCGGCGCAGGCCATCGGTGACCTCAACGACGACGGTGACACGTTCTTCCTCGAGGTCTATTCACAGTCGTCTCGGATGTACAACAGCGCCTCGGCTGAGGGGGGATGGAAATGAAACGCAGACAAGGCTTTAGCATTACCGAGCTCATGATCGCCGTCGTGATCATTGGGGTCCTCGCCAGTCTGGCCATCCCTGGCTTCAGTTCGTACATCAACCGATCTCGGGTCACCGAGGCGGCGACGTTCCTCGGCGAGATCAAGCAGCGTCAAGAATCCTACCGCGACGAATTCGGACGCTACTGCGCCGTCAACGGCAACAATTGGGGCACCTACAACCCCACGACGATCCCCGGAATCGATCCGGTGGCGTGGACACCGACTGCGGAGTGGAGTCAGCTTGGAGCGGCTCCGGACGGCCCGATCCGGTTCCAGTATGCCACCGTGGCAGACGTCCCCGGGACCGGGGTGCCCTCGGGGAGCAACCTCGACAATGGGGACCACTGGTTCGCGGCCCGTGCCCAGGGAGATCTCAACGAAGACAACACCACCTTCTATCTCGAGATCTACTCCCAATCGAGCCACATCTATAACAGTGCCACTGCACAAGGTGGCTGGGAGTGACGAATTGCGTCACTCACGGGTGACGAAAACTGTCCTCGACCGCCGGATTGCGTCAGTCTGAATCTGCCAATTGCCAATGATTCTAGGTGCAAACGGGGCCTCAGTGCGATCGGCACGGGGGTTGCATTGCTTAGGGCAACTGAGATTAGGTGGGCGCAGTGCCCAGGGGAAGGAAACGAAGGAAATGAACAAGCTACTCTCGAAGAAAGAGGGATTCACCCTCATCGAGCTGATGATCGTCGTTGCTATCATCGGCATTCTTGCCGCGATCGCGATCCCGGCATTCATCAACTACGTGAAGCGTTCGAAGACCTCGGAAGCTGGCGCGAACCTCAAGTCTCTGTTCCAAGGCGCCGCGGCGTACTACGAGCAGGAGAACTGGACCCAGGGCGTGATCGCCCCGGCGACCGCCGCCGCCGCCTCGAGTCACTGTATCGTTACGGCCGCCACCGCCTCTTGGAGCGCGGACGACGAGAAGTACGTTCCGAACTGGGCGACAGAGTCCGCCTCGTATACCGCGTTGAACTTCGCTCCGGCGGATCCGATCTACTTCGAATACCACATCGTTTCGCCTGGTTCCGCATGCGGCAACACCGCCAGCGACACCACGGTGTACACCTTCACCGCCAACGGTGACCTCGACGGAGACAACGTCGAGTCCACCTTCCAGATGGCTGCGGGTTCGAACACGGACAACGCGCTCTACCGCGCACCTGGTATCTTCACCGCCAACCCGCTCGAGTAATCGCGCGAAGGCGAACCACGCAACGGGCCGCGGCTTCATGTCGCGGCCTTTTGCATTTAAGAGGGTTTGTCTCTTGTTCTCGGTATACTCCGGAACGTGAAGGGTGTGGCGTGGGCGACGGCGTTGGCGGTGCTGATCGGAGCCCTCACGGGGATATGGGCCCTGAGGGGGCGCGCCATGGACCACTACCTCGGCACGCAGGCGTACGAGGACATCTACTATTTGCCCCCACCTCAATGGCTCGAGGTGATGAGCCTTGGCTACCGGCGCGCTCTTGCCGACTTGATTTGGCTTCGCGCCTTGATCTATTTCGGAGACGAGTTTGAGAACCGCGGCGCCGTCAAACACGTGTTCAACTACGGCGACTCGATGCTCGAGCTCGACCCGGACTTCGAGCGCGTCTACCGTTGGGTCGGTGTCGCCGGGGTCTACACTCCCGAGGGCAGCCCCGTCGAATACCTCGAGCGCGCGGTCGACGTGCTCCGATTGGGCACGCAGAGGTTCCCCGACAACGGGACGCTCGCCTGGGACACCGGTGCAACCATCGCGTACGAGCTGCTTCCCCGACTTCCGAAGGACTACCCCAATCGTGAGCAGCTTCAGCTCGAAGCCAACGAACACATGATGGCGGCTGCGCGCCTCGGGGAAGGCCCCGAGTGGCTGGTGCTCACCAATGCCACCCTGCTGAGCAAACTCGGCCATTCCGAGCGCGAACAGCGGCATCTCGAAGAGATGTACACCATCGTTCGTGACCCCGACGTGAAAGCGCAGATCGAACGCCGGTTGTCGAGACTTCGGGACGAGGCTTACGCGGAGGCCTTCCGTAGTGTGAACGAAGAGTTCCAGGAACGCCGGCTACGGGAATTCCCCTATATGCCGTCGTCTCTGTACTTCTTCGTGGCTGACCCGATTGAAGCGGCTCCCGACCTTGCGGGCCCCGGCTAGCAGCCCGGCTAGAGCTTGCCAAAGGCGAGCACTGCACGCACAGTCCCGCGGCTGTGTCGCGTGGTCGCCCCAGATCGAGCCTGGTCGAGGCAGCCCTCGTTCTAGGCATCGTCGGTAGTGCCATCGCGGTGTTCGCACCGACCTTCATGCGCCAGGTGCGCACCAACAAGATCCTCGAGGCCTCGGAGCTTTTGCAAGAGCTCAGCGATCGGACGGCGGCGTATTACGACACGTCGTGGGACGGTGACCTCCGCCGGTGCTTGCCGACTGCCGCCGGTCCTACCCCTGCCGCACCGACTGTCGATCCCAAGGTGGTCGACTTCTTCGAGCCGACCGCCGGGGGGTACGAAACCTGGAAGGCGCTCGAGTTCCAGCCGGCCCGAGCGATCCGTTACAGCTATCGCTACATGCCTTCCGAGTCGGGCTGTGATCTTCCGAGCGAGGGAGGCAATAGCCTCGTCACTTTCCGAGCTGAGGGAGACCTTGAAGGCGACGGTGTGCGTTCGCGTTTCGAACGGCGGGCTACGCTGACTCCCGACGGCACACTGCAACCGAGCGAGCAACTTCACGTGCACCAACGAGTCGAATAGCGACTACCTACTCGGCGCGGTTCGACGCGATGCGGGCTTCGGCGTCAACCAGGGCCGTCACGATCTCACCCGAGGCCCGAAGAAGTGCGGGTGGCGTCTCTTCCCCGAAGCGGTCGGGGTGTAAATCCTTGACGAGCTTTCGGAGCGCGCGCCGTGCGTCTCGGCCCCGAGCTCCCTCGGGAAGGTCCAGCAGAACGTAGGCCGAGGCCTGCCGTCGAACCTGCTGGCGTTTGCGGAGCAGCAGCGGATAAGAACCCCCATGTCGTGGCGCCGCAGCCCCGAGGAGCTTCAGCGCGCACAGGAACCGGTAGCCTGGAAGTCCGCATCCTGGGAGCATCACGATGTCCTCGGCGCGTATACCTCGGCGCAGCCAAACCGAGACGCTCTCCTCCTCAGGCTGGAGGACGAGGCCATCGAGCAATTCCTCCCCGGCGCTCGTGAGTCGATACGTTCCTCCCCGGAGCTCTGCGCGTATCGAGGATGCTTGCATCGTCTTCACCGCACGCCGCATCGTCTGAAGGGCGAGCTCGCGCGCCGGGATGAACTCCGCCAACCTACAGGACGCCCGCCCATCGACCTCCTGCACAAGGTCGAGGGCAACTTGGTCCCACGTGCACATTCGGTACAGGCTTTCGCGCACGTGTGTTGGCGCCGTCGCCACCCGTCGATCGATGTTGGCGCCCACAACGCAACCTTCGCGCAAGGACAGCAAGCCTTCTCGTGCAACGCCGCGAACCCGCAAAGTGCCCGAGGCAGCGCCTCGATCGAGGCCGACGAGAACACGGCAGACGGTCGTAGCGCTCGGTAGCGCACGCATGCACTCCGGATAGGCCATGCGCGGAGTTGTGGCCAGTTTTCAGCGAACCGCGGCGTAGCGTGGATCGCCCGGACGAAGCGCAAGCGCATTGCGAATCTGTGCGAAGCGCGCGGACACCGATGTCGGAGCAACCCCGTACCTGCGCGCCACCTCGGCCTGCGTGCAACCGGGACGCCGTTCAACCACGGCAATCGCGTATTCAAGTGCAGCGGCAAGCACCTCGGGTTTTGTGATCCGGAGCTCGCAGCGATCCTGCATGTCCGCCCAGAGCTCTTTTGCGCGTTCAATCTCGGCGCGCGAGAAGCCGGCCTCGCGCATCTTCACTTGGACCGTCTCGACTACGCGGTCGCCCCGTGGTCGCTGCACGTTTGTCTTCGCAGCCGGTGCCTCGGTGGCGCCTGCTTCAATCCATTCCATGAGGACGCGATGGTCCGGATTGCAGGGCCCCTTCTCTTGCGCGAGCTCTGCAAGCCGCCTTGCCTCCTCGAGACCGCCGAGACGTGCCACACAGTGCGCAAGCGAGCCAATGATCTCGTCGTGCTCCGGCTCGAGCTCGTAGGCGCGACGCAAGTGATGCTCTGCACCCACCGAATCGCCAAGTGCAACGTCCATCAGGTGCCCCAGATTGTGGTGATACCACGGAGTCAGGGGCGCGAGCTGCGAGGCCTTGCGGTAGGAACGAACGGCCACGCGGTAGTTCCCAAGGAGCGCGTGACACAGACCCATGAGCGCATGAAGAACGTCGTCGTCGCCACAATGGGCAAGCACGCGCCGAAGCTGCAGAGCCGCCTTCCATGGGTTACGTTCAAGATTGAGCTCGGCGAGGTGACGATAGGCAAACAACGAGGCGTCGCTGCCCTCTTCCGCCTTCATTGCGAGCTTGTTGAGCAGGGCCTCTGCGCGCTTCGAGGAGGCTTCGAGTGCCTCTTCGGCCTCGATCCACAACTCCTCAATGGTGCGCGCACCGTGGTCCACCTTCACTCGTATACCTGTTGCCTTTTTTGAAAGCAAGACTCGTTCGTTGTGAGTGCTTGTGCGGAACTGCAACGAAGAAGCGACGAAGTACCGAAACATCGAACGCGATCCCCGCACCTCGAGCTCCTCAACGCGTTCGCAAGCCACGAAATACGACCGTCACGTCCACAAAACGGAGTTGTCGAGGCAAAGTCTCGTTGGAAGGTGCTACAGAGCGTCGGCGGTTCGGCGCATACGACCAAAAAGCACGGGGGCTAGACCTGCCCCGCCCGACGGGTATGCTTCAAGGGCCGAGCCCCGATAGGGGGTGATCAATATGAACATGATGGCTGACGAATTAGAGGAAGACATGCCAACCGAGGACGACGAAGGCGAGCGCGACCGACGCTGGTCTGAAGGTGTCCTGCGTGAAACCTTTCGGAGGGCTGTCGAGAAGGGCATCGAAGCAGGTGTCGGGACGCTACGCAGTGCGGACAGCGTCGTTCGAGGGGTCACTCAGGACGGGCGCCTCCCAAAGGAAGTCATCGGCTACGTCTTTGCGCAAATTGACGAAACCAAGAACGCCTTGGTCCGCGGCGTGGCCAACGAGGTGCGGGACTTTCTCGAAGCTACCGACGTCGCGAACGAGTTCTATCGGGCGCTCACCTCGCTATCCTTCGAAGTAAAGACCGAGATTCGTTTCATTCCTAATGAAGCCGGAGGCGTGCGGCCACAAGTCAAGGCGCGGGCCGTTCAAAAGCGATCCCGCCGCAAGGCCGCGGGCCGCAAGCCGAAGGACGGGCCGCCCCCCGACGACACGGGCGAAACCTGAAGGGCATGCCCGCACCCGGCAAAGTTTATTTGGTGGGCGCTGGGCCAGGTGATCCAGAGTTGATCACCGCGCGCGGTCTTCGCCGACTTGGACAAGCCGATATCGTGCTGTACGACGCGCTGGTCCACCCTGATCAGCTCGCGGCGACCAAGCCGGGTGCCGACCTGATCTTCGTCGGCAAGCGTGCCGGTCGTGTATCCGAGCGCCAGGCTCAAATCAATGAGCGTTTGATCGAAGCCGCACGCGACGGCAAGATCGTGGTTCGTCTCAAAGGGGGCGACCCCTACCTTTTCGGACGTGGATCCGAAGAGGCTGAGCTCCTGGCGCACGAGGACATCCCGTTCGAAGTCGTTCCCGGGGTGCCGGCCCCGGTTGCTGCGACCGCCTACGCCGGCCTTTCGCTCACGCACCGCGAGCTCGCGTCAAGCGTCGCGTACGTGACCGCGACCGAATCCGTTGAGAAGGATCGAACGGCCCACGACTGGTCGAAGCTTGCGACCGCAACCCAAACGCTTGTGATCTTCATGGGCATGCGCAAACTCGGGTCGCTCATGAAGCTGCTCATAGAGCACGGACGCCCGGCGGACACACCGGCAGCAGTCGTCCAGTGGGCTTCCCTTCCCGAACAGCACACCGTCGTGGGCACAGTTGCCGATATTCACCAGCGTGCATCCGAGGCCGGCCTGCAACTGCCAGCGATCACCATCGTTGGAGAAGTGGTGCGACTGCGCGAATCGCTGCGGTGGTTCGACACGAAGCCTCTTTTCGGCAAACGGGTCTTGATCACCCGAACGGTCAAGCAAGCCGGGTCGCTCGCCCAGCTCTTGCGAGACGAAGCCGCTCAGCCCGTCCTCGCCCCTACGATTCGCCTCGCACCACCGCTCGACCCCGGGCCACTTCGTGACGCGGTGACCCATTTAGACTGCTACGGCTGGATCGTTTTCACGAGCACCAATACGGTCGATGCCGTCTTCACCGAGATGCAACGCGTGGGGCTCGATGCAAGAGCGATGGGTCATGCAAGGGTTTGCGCGATCGGCGCAAAGACGCGCGAGGCTCTTGCCCAACGGGGCGTGGACGCGGACCTCGTTCCCGAGGACGCACGCGCCGAAGGGATCGTGAAAGCGCTTCAGTCCGAGCTGGCCGAGGGCACTCGCCTCTTGCTACCGCGTGCGGAGGTGGGACGCGAAGTCCTCCCGGACGCCTTGCGCAAACAAGGTGCCGAAGTCGACGTGGTACCCGCATATCGTACGCTCTCTCCCGAGGCGCGCGACGCTGAACGCATTCGGGCCCTCGTGGACCCAAACGAGATCGATGCCGTGCTGTTCACCTCGTCATCGACTGTGGAAAACCTCATGGGCGTCCTCGGCGATGAGGCCACACAAATGCTCGCGGGCGTGGACCTCTTCTCGATCGGGCCCATCACCACGCAGAGCGCCAAATCCCTCGGATTGCAGATTCGGGCCACATCGCCCGAGCAGACGATCGAATCGCTGGTCGCCACCCTCCGTACGTACTATGCCAGCGGAGATGATTGAGTTTCGTAGGATCGCTGTCGCGGCGCTTCTCGCTCTGGCGGCTGGGTGCGGAGACTCGAGCGGCGAGACGGTCGAGGTCAGCCTGGCCGAGCTGCCCTGCCAGATGCAAAACGCCGAAGGCCTTTGGGAGTCCGCCCCACTCCCACCCGTTGTCGACGAGCAGTGCCTTTGGTTCCTGTTCCGGGCCCGCAACACCTATGTGTTCGAGCACCCGCTCGAGAGCGTCCCGTTGGAGGTCATCGCGTACATCGCGTTCAACTCGGACGGCACGGGGTCGACGATCGCCAGCGGGAACGCGTTCCTCCTCCAGGCGGTGGACGATTCGACGATTACCGTCAAGAACGACCAGGAACAGGACTTTTGGCTCCGATTGGTGCTCGAGTAGCCCCTAGCGCTTCGGGTAGGTGAGCCTTAGATTCCAAACGTGCGTAGAGCTGTGACGGGCTGGGCTCGGCCGGGGAAAGCGCTAAAATACGGGTATGGCCGACAGGTTCGAAAACGACGCCGGGACGATAACCCGGGTCAAGCCGGAGAAAAAGCTCAAGCGGCCGCGGCTCTACCGAGTTCTTCTGCACAACGATGATTACACCACAAGGGAGTTTGTAGTTCTGGTGTTGCACCATGTCTTTCACCTCGATGAACAGAGCGCGATTCGCATCATGCTCCACGTCCACAATAACGGCGTCGGGGTGGCAGGGGTGTTCACCCGCGAGGTCGCAGAAACCAAAATCAAGAAGGTCGAAACAATGGCGCGCGAGCAGGAATTTCCCCTGCGCCTAACGATGGAGCCCGAGGAGGAAGACGCTTAGACATGGCTGGTCCAGTTATCGCGAAAGAGCTTCAAGAGACCCTGCGCAAGGCGTTCGACCGCGCAGGTCTGATGCGACACGAGTACGTCACGCTCGAGCACCTTCTGCTGGCGCTGACCGAGGACCCCAAGGCGGCCAAGGCGCTGCGGGCCTGCGGCGCTGATGTTCGGCGCCTTCGCAAACGCCTCGAAGAGTTCGTTCAGGAGCGGCTATCGCGCGTCCCTGAGAATGTAACGGTCGAGCCCCGGCAGACGCTTGCAGTCGAACGAGTCCTTCAGCGCGCGGCGATTCATGCCATTTCTTCGGAGATGCAAACGATCGATGGCGGAAACGTCCTGGTCCAACTGCTCAAAGAAGACGAGTCGTACGCGGCATTCCTCCTGCAAGAGGAAGGTGTGACTTCGCTCGATCTCAAGCGGTACATCGCGCACGGGGTCGGCACCGATATCGTCCCCGGGGAAGCGCCGGACGGATTCACCGACGCCGACCTCGACGATGACGAGGGAGATCCGGCGGCAGGTCGTGATCCGCTAGAGATGTTTGCCACCGATCTTGTCGCCGAAGCGGCGGAGGGGCGTATCGACCCTCTGATCGGGCGCGAAGCCGAGCTCGACCGGACGGTCCAGGTGCTCTGTCGACGCCGCAAGAACAACCCGATTTACGTCGGAGAGGCAGGCGTCGGCAAAACCGCGATCGCGGAAGGGCTGGCGAGGCGAGTTTACGAGGAAAGCGTCCCTGAGGTCCTTCGGGACGCGCAGATCTTCTCGCTCGACATGGGCGCCCTGCTCGCCGGAACCAAGTTCCGCGGTCAGTTCGAGGAGCGGCTCAAGGCCGTCATGAAACGCCTTCAAGAGCTCGACAACGCCATCCTCTTCATCGATGAGATCCACACCATCGTCGGTGCGGGGGCGACGACCGGGAGCTCGATGGATGCCTCAAACATCCTCAAACCCGCGCTCGCGTCGGGTAAGCTTCGATGCCTCGGGTCGACCACCTACGCCGACTTCAAGCACCTGGACCGCGATCGAGCACTAGCGCGGCGCTTCCAGAAGATTGAAATCGCCGAACCGAGCCTCGAAGACACCATCGAAATTCTCAAAGGCCTGCGGCAGTACTACGAAGAGCACCATGATGTGAAGTACGACGACGACGCGCTCGAGGCCGCCGCAACATTGGCCGACAAGCACATCGTCGAGCGTCACCTGCCCGACAAGGCGATCGACGTCATCGACGAGGCCGGCTCACTCGAGCGGATGAGGCAAGCGGTCGAGCGCACGCATCGAATCACCACCGCCGAGATCGAAAAAGTCGTCAGCAAGATGGCGCGCGTTCCAGTCGAGTCGGTGAGTGCGAAAGAACGCGACCAGCTCAAGGAGCTCGGTCCTGAGCTTCACAAGGTGATCTTTGGCCAAGACGAGGCGATCGAAAAGGTGGTAAGCGCCATCACGCTCGCCCGAGCGGGCCTCAGGGCTGACCAAAAGCCGATTGGCTCGTTCTTGTTCGCCGGCCCCACTGGCGTCGGCAAGACCGAGCTGGCGCGACAGCTGGCGCGTGTGATGGGGGTTGAGCTCCTCCGCTTTGACATGAGCGAGTATAGCGAGCGGCACTCGATCTCTCGCTTGATCGGCGCGCCTCCGGGATACGTTGGGTTCGACCAGGGCGGCCTCTTAACCGACGCCGTCCGCAAGCACCCACATGCAGTCCTGATCCTCGACGAGATCGAAAAGGCGCACAGCGAGCTCTTCAATATCCTTTTGCAGGTGATGGATCACGCGAAGCTCACCGACAACAACGGGCGAGAAGCGGACTTCCGAAACATCGTTCTCGTGATGACCACCAACGCAGGCGCCTTCGAGGCATCCGAAAAAGTTGTCGGTTTTGCATCGGGCGACGAACCAAAGGACTTCGCGTCGGGTCGCACCAAGCAGGCGATCGAGCGGATTTTCACTCCGGAGTTCCGCAATCGCCTCGACGCCGTCGTTTATTTCAGCGGTCTTCGCCGGGAGGTCATCCGCAAGGTGGTCGACAAAGAGGTCGATCTGATGCGCGAAATGCTCATCGAAAAGAATGTGGAGCTCGAGCTCAGCGACGCCGCCAGAGAATGGCTCGCTGACCACGGCTACGACCCACAGATGGGGGCGCGACCGATGGCTCGATTGGTCGAGCAGAAGGTCAAGAAGCCCCTTTCTCAGGCGATGGTGTTCGGCGGCCTGAGCGAGGGCGGCACGGCGTTGGTCGAAGTCCAAGACGACGACCTCATACTCACCTACATCGACGCAAAGAACCCCACCGTCGAGGCGTAGGCGCGCGTCTCGGAACGGCGGGGAGCGCGGGCTGCCCGTTGAGGGCACCCGGACGCTAGTGCGACGGTGCTCGGCTGCGCTAGCCTACGAGGATCGGGCATGCCTGTGTACCTCCTCAGCAAAGAGCTGCAGTTTCCACCGCCTGAGGAAGCCAACGAAGAAGGCATCGTTGCCGTGGGGGGAGACGTTTCGCCAGAGCGTCTGCTCGTCGCGTATCAAAACGGGATCTTTCCGTGGCCCGCGCAGGGCTACCCGTTGCTGTGGTTTTCGCCGGACCCGCGATTCGCCTTGGTGCCGGCCAACGCGCACGTCTCACGTTCATTGCGCAAAGCGATCCGTCGTGGGCATCTTCGTGTGACAGCCGATACCGCGTTCGAAGAGGTGATCGCGGGATGCGCCCAGGCGCCGAGGCCCTATCAGCACGGCACCTGGATCACAAACGAGCTCCAGGAAGGTTACCGCGGACTTCACGAGCTTGGATATGCTCACAGCATCGAGGCCTGGAGAGGCGACGAGCTCGTCGGCGGTCTCTATGGCGTATCGCTCGGTCGCACGTTTGCGGGCGAGTCGATGTTCGCATCCGAGCCGGACGCGTCCAAGGTCGCGTTCACGACTCTCCTTGGCCACCTCGCGATGTGGGGTTTCACGACGGTCGACTGTCAGGTGTACACCGAGCACCTCGCGCGATTTGGCGCCGCGATGTGGCCGCGCGAACGATTCCTGTCTCGGTGGAGGCAAGGGACGAGCGAGCCCAGCATACTTGCGCCTTGGAAGCTCACCCTCACCCCCGAAGAAGCAGTCGCAGAGCTCAAGCAGCAACCCTAGGGCAGCAGGCGTCACCGGCACTGGCGCTGACACTGGCACTGACACTGACACTGGCACTGACGCTGGCACTGGCACTGGCACTGCCACTGTCGCTACACTAACCCCATGCGATGGGGGTTGATCGGGGTGGCGGTGCTCGCGCTTGCCGGCTGTGAGAATGACGCCGCGGTGAGGAAGACCGCGGACAGGGTTCGCACCGTCGACCTCGCGCGCGTCGAAGAGCTCATCGAACAGGACCTCGAAAACCACCAGGCAGGCGTCGTCAAGGCAGCTGCGAAGCTGGCCCCGGGATTCGCCGTGGCCGACCCGGCGAAGCGCGAATCACAAATGAGAGCGGCGTTGAGGATTCTCCAGCAACCGAAGAAAGGCATTGATGAATTCGTCGCATCCCCGATGTCATTTCTCGCGGCCCTCGACGTCGATGGCGTCGTGATCGCGCGGGACCGGAGCCCGGATCGGATGAAGGGACAGGACTATAAGAGCCGCTTCGACGTGGTTCAGCAGGCGCTCCAAGGCAGCGCCGCAACCGGACTCGGCGAGTTCTTCGCCGAAGACCCCAATGCACCCTCGTCCTGGTCTATTCTGTTCACCGCTCCGGCTATCCAGGACGACCGCGTAGTGGGCGTCGCCTTGGCCGGCATCCCGCTGTCGCGGCTCGCTCAGCGCCTGAGCCGTCAGCTCCGTGTCGAGCAAAAACAAGGTGACCCGGTTTGGGTCTATCTCTACAAGGGCGAACGCGTATTCCATTGGGACACCCCCCCCCTGGTCGACCAGCTGGTCCCGAGCGCCGAGCAACGCGCCAAAGTCTTGGCCGCCTCGCCAAGCGGCTACACCGACAAGGTGCGGCTGCAGGGGAAATTCGAGGTGTACGGCGTGTTCCCAATCCAGCTGCTGGGGCCGGACGTAGGCACGGTCATCTTCCGATCACCGTAGCAGTGTCAGTGGCAGCGCCAGTGACAGTGTCAGCGCCAGTGTCGGCGCCAGCGACGTGTCAGTGTCAGTGTCAGCGACAGTGTCAGTGCCAGTGTCAGTGCCAGCGACAGCGCCAGTGCCAGTGTCGGTGCCAGTGAGCTGTACCTGGCGCGGCCCGGAGACGTCAGCCGCCTGCGCAGAAGTGCTCGTAGTCGATGTATTCGGTGATCGTGGGGTGATCACCGCATACCGGGCAATCCTTGTTGCGTCGGAGCTTGAAGGTGCGGAACTTCATCCCGAGCGAGTCGTATTGGAGCAACCGGCCGACTAGCGGGTCGCCGCGTTCGAGGATGATCTTCACGGCCTCGGTAGCCTGAAGGGTCCCGATGGCGCCGGGAAGCACACCGAGCACGCCCGCCTCGGCGCACGAAGGAGCAAGGTGCGGAGGCGGCGGCTCGGGGTATAAGCAACGGTAACAAGGGCCGTGGTGGGGCCAAAACGTGGTCACCTGACCGTCGAACCGGAAGATCGAGCCGTGAACGACGGGGATGTCCTTCCATACGCTCGCGTCGTTGACCAAGTAGCGCGTCGCAAAGTTGTCGAGGCCGTCGACGATGACGTCCCAGTCCTGGTCGAAAATGCGGTCGACGTTCTGGCGGGTAAGCCGTTCGTCGAACGGAATCACATTCACGTCGGGGTTGAGGTTCTTGATCGTCCGCATGCCGCTCACGACTTTGGACTCCCCTACCCGATCGAGGCCGTGGAGGACCTGACGCTGGAGGTTCGACTCGTCGACGGTGTCCCCATCGACAACGCCGATCGTGCCTACGCCGGCCGCTGCGAGATACAGGGCCGCGGGGGATCCTAGACCACCGGCACCGAGCAAAAGAACGCGCCCTTGCAGAAGTTTGGCCTGCCCTTCCTCGCCAACCTCGGGCAACAAAAGGTGTCGCGAGTATCGGTTGAGCTGCGCATCGGTAAAGGCAAACGGTTGCGTCGTGGGGAAGCCTTGATCCTTCCACTGGTTGAAGCCTGGGTTCGCGGATTCAACGCTGTTGTACCCGAGGTCCTGGAGCACCTTCGCGGCGAATGCGGACCGAATACCAGCCGCACAAATGGTGACGATCTTCGCGTCCTTGTCGGGTAGCCGAGACCCGACTTGCATCTCGAGAAACCCCCGCGGAATGTGAAGTGCCCCCGGAACGTGCCCCTGTCGCCACTCGTCCTTCTCGCGCACGTCGAGGAGAATCAGCTCCTCTCCGGAGTCGAGCCGGTCTTTGAGGTCCTCGAGCGAGACCTGCCGGATGGCACCCTTGACCTCTTGGAGAAGGTCCGCGTATGTCTTGGCCATGTCCGCCAATATGTAACTTTCGGGAGATTCGTCAAGGCTCCCGGGGCGTTAGCTCATATCCTATGGTTTTCACATCGGTTTTGTCGGGTATTTCTACCCTAGCCCCGGAACCTAGGCCGCGGACCGTCGGAGCCCCTGCTCCGCGGCGTACCCTTGGAGGACGGTCCGGAGCCGCCTCCGACCCCGGTGGAGGCGCGACATCACGGTGCCGACCGGGCATTCGAGACGCGCCGCAGCGGCTTGATAGGAAAGCTCCCCGAGGTCGACGAGCTCGACCGCCTCCCGGAACTCGGGCTGGAGGGCGCCTAGCGCGGCTACGACCTCGTCGCCAAATCCCTCATGTGATGGATGTATACTCCTACGCGTCAGCCCACGGATCTCTTCGAGAGCTTGGCGCTCGCGCTTTCTTTTTCGATAGTGATTGATGTAGGTGTTGAAAAGGATGCGGTGAGTCCATGCGCGCGCATTCGTACCCGGCTGAAAGCTCGAACGCGATTGCCAGGCGCGGGTCAGGGTCTCTTGAACGAGGTCGTCTGCAAGGGCAGTCTCACGGGCCAATCGCAGAGCGGTGCGGGATAGCTCCGGCACACACGGAAGGATTTCTTGGGTGTACTGTTTTTCGGTTTGCATCGATAGGTCTCCGCACCGATCGCATTGCAACCGCGATGCCAGTCGAAAAACCCAACTTTTCGGGGCTTCGGAGGGGTCGAGGGGCGTCAGCTTGTCCCCGGATTGACACACTGTCGTGTCAAGCTGTCGGCGACTCAGCGCGATCGCTCGAGCACGACCGGCACGGCATCGGCGACCTCGGACGCGATGAGACCCCGATCCCCCACCGCAGCCTCGCTCCCGGCAAGGGCGTGCAGGAGCGCGCCTGCGATCGCCGCATCGACCGGTGGCTGGGTCATCGAGAGCGCCGCAACCACGCCGCTTAGCACGTCGCCAGTGCCTGCCACACCGAGCGCTGGGGTGCCTTCGGCGCACACGCGAAGCGCACCGTGGGCGCCGATGATGCTCCGCGCGCCTTTCAGGATCACAACCTGCCCGGCTCGCTCCGCGATCGCTTGGGTCGCTGCGTAGCGGTCAGCCTGTACGGCCGCGCTAGATTTCCCCAAGAGCCGACCCGCTTCACCTGGGTGCGGGGTGAGAATCCGCGGCGCCGCAGCACTGCGAAGCGACTCGACCCCTTCCTCTGCCACGTTCGTGAGCGCGTCGGCATCGATGACGGTGGGCACCGGGGCATGGAGCATGAATGCCCGCGTCCAAGCCTTGCCGACCTCGTCAAGCCCCAAACCTGGCCCGAGCACGACGGCTCGCTTGCCTTCACAGAGTGCCTCCACGGCGGCCCGATCGGCGTTGGTCGGAAGCTCTTCGGTCATGAGCTCGATCACCTTTTGCTCAAGGGCGCTCCGGGAGTCAGCCCTTGCCCCGATCGTGACCAAGCCGGCTCCCGCACGAAAGGCCGCCCGCCCGGCAAGCACTGCAGCGCCCGTTTTACCCGGAGCGCCTCCAATGACGAGTAGGTGTCCGCTGGTCCCCTTGTGCGCATCGCCCGGACGAGGTGCGATCAATGTGCGAAGATCGTCGGCATACCAGACGCTTGCGCTGCTTGAACCCGCGGCTGGGATTCCAATGTCGGTCACGCGAATCTCACCGGCATGAGCGACCCCCGGGTACTGATGAAGCCCGCGTTTCAACCCCGCAAAGGTGATCGTAAGCTCGGCACGCGGCGCGACTCCGAGGATACAGCCGGTGTCTGCATCGAGGCCACTTGGCAGATCGAGCGACGCTACCGGCGCGGGGGCAGCCTTCATTGCGTGGATCGCATCGGCGTACCCGCCCTCGATCGGCCGATCGAGACCGGTTCCAAAAAGGCCGTCGATGATCAAGCTTGCATCGGACAAAAGCTCGGCAAGGCCGCTAATCTTGTCGGTCGAGAGCTCCGTCGTCGCAACAGCAAGCTTGTTCAAGAGCTCCCAATTCGCTTTCGCATCGCCTTTGAGCCGCGACGCCTTCCCGATCAGGACCGCCGAGGGGGCGTACCCCAGCAGACTCAGACGACGCGCGACTACCCAGGCATCTCCGCCGTTTTGGCCAGGGCCTCCAACGAGGACGACCCTCCCCAACCGGCCCGGGAACCGATCGACGATCGCGTCGGTCGCGCCTCGCCCTGCATTCTCCATCAACACCAGGCTCGCTATGCCCAGGTCTTTGATCGCCGCCCGATCCACATCGCGCGATTCTTGGCGGTTGAAGAGCCACTGCACGCGCCGAGTATGCCCCGAAACCGGGTTTCAGACACCATATGTGCCAGGCGCACCACGCGCGCGCCGGCGAGCTCAGACTTCGTTGCGCGCCTCGCGAATGAGCGCAAGCACGGGCTCATGAAGCAACCCGTTGGTTGCGACAAGCTCGCCGGTTCGGGGGTCGGCCGGCGACCCGTCGTAGCGCGAGAGGGTGCCGCCCGCCTCGGAGACGATCAGCGCCCCCGCACAGATGTCCCACGGCTTGAGTGCGCGCTCCCAGTACACGTCGAAGGTGCCGTCCCCCACCAACGCCAGGTCGAGAGCGGCCGAGCCACAACGGCGTATGCCCCGCGCGTCCATGCCCGCACGCGTGACAACACGCTCTCTTCCCATCTGAGAGGCTTCGGTTGCACACCCTCGACTGCCACGAGGTCCACATCATC
>CAJHXN010000530.1_pt1 | contig 26857 bp, 25 predicted proteins | sample 9198401 | NCBI WGS metagenome assembly CAJHXN01 (sample SAMEA7708334, study PRJEB35096) | sediment metagenome | biome: marine neritic benthic zone biome [ENVO:01000025]; feature: sediment [ENVO:00002007]; material: shallow marine sediment [ENVO:03000034] sea grass bed [ENVO_01000059] ... | reverse complement strand
TCCCGACTCGCGGAGACTCACGCCACTACGGGCCCCCGCCCAGCCTCGCCCGGCGACGCGGTTCCCCGTGCTGCGCGCACGGGGACACACGACCTTCGTTCGAGACCCCATCGCGTCCCAATGCCGCGGGCCGGGTCACCTATTTCTATGGAACAGGGTCAGTGACAGCGACGGTGACAGTGACAGTGTCAGTGTCAGTGACAGCGGCAGTGTCAGCGTCTGTGCCAGTGCCAGTGCCAGTGCCAGCGGCAGTGGCAGTGTCCGTGTCGGTGTTGGGGCGGGGCTGTGCCGGGACTTGTGGGCTGTGGTAGAGGCCTCTTGTGTTTCGGAAGTGGACCGTTCTTGGGCTCGTGGCTCTCGCGTTTTGCGTGGTCGCTTCGGTGGCCGCGGAGCCGTCGACTGGCCCCCTGGGGCCGGCGCCTCGTGATGGGGAGGGCCGGTTTGAGAACTTCACCGGGGATTTGCCGCATGGCAGCCTCGGCGTCCGGTTTCCATTCTTCTTGAGGCGGATCGCCGGCTCGTTCCGCGACCGGCCTGGTGCCCCCGACGAAATCACCAACGACGGTGCGTTCCTCCGAGAGAATGCCAAGCACAGCATGCCCACCGTGACCTGGGTTGGCCACGCAACGATGCTCGTGCAGATGGACCACGTTACATTTCTGACCGATCCCATTTGGTCCGACACGGCGAGCCCGGTGTCGTTTGCAGGACCACGGCGCTTCGTCCCGCCGGGTGTCGCCATGCAGGATCTTCCGCCAATCGATTTTGTGGTGGTCTCGCACAATCACTACGATCATCTCGACGTGCCGACACTGGTGGCGCTCGCCAAGCGAGATCCGGACACGCGTTTTTTCGTCCCTCTCAAGAACGCCGACCTTCTGCGCGACAACGGCATCGAGAACGTGCAAGAGCTCGATTGGGGTGATTCGATCGAATACGGGCGCGTGAGCGTGCACTGTCTGCCGGCCCAACACTGGAGCAAGCGAGGCCTCGGTGACGATCGAAAAGCCCTTTGGTCTTCATGGGCGGTGGTTGGAACGGAGCGGCGTTTCTTCTTTGCGGGCGACACCGGGTACTTCGACGGTTTCGCAAGGATCGCAGAAGCTCTCGGGCCCTTTGACCTCGCGGCTGTCCCGATAGGCGCTTACGAACCGGTCGCGATGATGAAGTCCTCGCACCTGAACCCCGAGGAGGCCGTCCAAGCAGCAGTCGATCTGAAGACACGAGCCGCCGTAGCCATGCACTACGGCACCTTCGATCTCTCCGACGAGCCACTGCAAGATCCGCCCGAACGCTTTCGAAAGGCAGCCGCCGCAAGCCCCCTCGGCGAACAACGCGGCTGGCTCCTCCGCATCGGCGAAACCCGGAAATTCTAGCCGCGCTGACACTGGCACTGACGCTGACACTGACACTGACGCTGACACTGACGCTGGCGCTGACACTGACACTGGAATTACACGGGATTGGGGCCTCCGGCGTTGCCGGCTTGCTCTGGGTCTGGACTTGGTAAATTCTCCCAGAACTATGCCCGTAATATTTCTATCGGTGGCGGCAGCCATCGTCGCGCTGGGCTGTGGGAGCTCGGACAGTGGCCCAGAGGGTAACGGTGGCCCAGATGGCTCGGGTGGGAGCGGCGGTGACCAGGGGTCGGCGTTCGTGGCGACTTTGGAGCACACCTTCGACCCGATTCCGGTCGAGTCGGGCGCCGAGGAGTACTGGTGTCAGAGCTGGACGATGGACAACGACGAACCGCTCTACGTCAACAAGGTGCGGCAGGTCAACGACGGCGGTTGGCACCACTCGAATTGGTTCTTCGTTCCCGAGGAGCATTTTGGGGAAGATGGGACGTGGAAGTGCCGTGACCGCGATTTCGGCGAGGTGCAGGCAGCGGTATACGGCGGGGTGATCTTCGCTCAGTCGACCCAGGCCTTCGAAGATGTCCAGGCGTTCCCGGAGGGAACGGCCGTCGTCATCCCGCCGCGCAGCAAAATCGTCGGAAACGTCCATCTCTTCAATGTTGCTGCGGCTCGGATCGACAGCGCGCTGACGATGGGCTTTCAGGCGATCGAAGACGAAGAGGTCGAAGTGAAGTTGCGTGAGATGAGCTTCGCAAACTACGACATCGCCATCGATGCACAGCGACGGTCGCGTTGGGCACAGACCTGTGACCTTACCGACATAGTCGGCGACTCATACAACGTCTACTACGTGCTCGGCCACTACCATCAGTGGGGTAACTACTTCAAGTTGGCCTTCGTCGACGACGAGGGAAGCGAGCGATCGATCGTCGAATTCACGAACACCGCAGGTGATACACTCGGCGTAACGATCAACCCCCCGCTCAACTCTGAAGGCGCGAAACACCTCAAATTCGAGTGCGGTTACAACAATACCACCGATCGCGTACTTCACTGGGGCAACAACGGCCAGGAGGAAATGTGCCAGTTCCTCGCATACGTCGACGGGAACAAGAAGATTGCGTCATTCGCCGGGGGCAATGTTCCGGAGCTCATGGGCGAAAACGAAGACGGCATGCTGATGTACGACACACCGTGCGGCGACGCCCCTTTCGGCATTACCGTGCGGGACTGAGACACCCGAGGCGTAGCCTCTACGGGGCGGCCGCGAGGCTTTCGTCAACGGCGTCGCTTTCTTCGACCCGGCGTTCGCCCTCGAAGAAGGCGACCTCGTAGTCGGCTGGGTTCAGGTGCCGCGCCCGCAACACATACTCCGAAGCAAACCCTGGGTAGAGCGAGCGATTCTCTCCGTCGTTCGATAAGTACCAACTGTGGCACCCGGAGGCCCAGACCATGTGCTTCATCCGCCGCTGAATGCCTTCGTTGTAGCGGTCTTGCACGTCTTTGCGGACGTCGCAGTACTTGATGTCTTCGGCCATCATCTTCGTGATCGCTTGAATGGCGTGCTCTATTTGTGCCTCGGTGAAGACGAGCACCGACGTGTGCCCCGGGCCTGTGTTTGGACCCATCATCATGAACCAGTTCGGAAAGCCCGAGACGGTCATCCCTTTATAGGCCTCGGCGCCGTTGGTCCACGCTTCGTCGAGTGTCCGCCCACCCCGACCTCGAATCCGGAACGGAGCCGCGGCAAGGCCCAGCAGGTAGCCGGTTGCCAACACGATCACGTCAAACACGTGTAGCTTGCCATCCGCGGTAGTGATCCCCTCACTTCGAATGGCTTTGATCCGCTCTGTGACCAGCTCGACGTTGTCGCGCTCGAAGGCCGCCCAATAGTCATCCGAGAGGAGAACCCGCTTGCACCCGAACTGAAAGTCGGGAGTGAGACGCTTTTGGAGCTCGGGGTCTTTGACCTGGCGGCGCAAGTTCCACATCGAGATCCAGCGACCGATGCGCGACAAGAGCTTCGAATCGAGAAAGACGATCGGGCCTAGTAGCTCGCTGAGCCAGTATTTGAAGAAGCGTGCGATGCGCAGGAGAAACGGAAACCGGCCCGCAAGCCGTTTCACGCGCGGCGAATACTCGATGTCGAACTTCGGGATGACCCACGCCGCGGTTCGTTGGAACACACTGAGCGTCTTCACGGTCGGTGCAATCGAAGGCACGACTTGAACTGCGCTTGCGCCCGTGCCGATGACGGCGACCCGCTTGTCGGTGAGGTCGACATCGTGGTTCCAGCGTGCGGTATGGAACATGTCGCCGGCAAAAGCGTCCATTCCGTCGATCGTCGGATAGGACGGGTCGACCAACCCACCGACACCAGAGAGGACGACGCGGGCTGCAAAGGTGTCGCCGTGGTCGGTGTTCAAGGTCCAGATGCCTTTGTGCTCATCGAACTCGGCGCTCACGATCTCGGTGTTGCGTCGGAGGTGCTTGTCGAGGTCCCATTTGTCGACGAGGCCTGTCAGGTAGTCCTGAATCTCGCGCCAGGTCGAATAGCGCCGGCTCCAGTTCGGGTTCTGCTCGAACGAGAGCGAATACACATGGGATTGCACATCGCAGGCGCAGCCAGGATACGTGTTGTCGCGCCAGGTACCGCCGACCTCGCTTGCGCGCTCGAACATCATGAACGACTCGATGCCCTCTTGCTTCAACCGAATCGCGGCGCCAATCCCTGAAAAGCCAGCGCCGATGATCGCGATCGGGAAGTCCTCATAGTCCGGCACGAGGCCAAGACTATTCCGTCGATCCCCCCCACGCCAGTGGCCGGGTCAGTATCAGTGCCAGTGTCAGTGTCAGTGCCAGCGCCCAGTGTCAGTGCCAGCGCCAGCGCCAGCGCCAGTGCCAGTGTCAGTGTCAGCGCCAGTGCCAGTGTCAGTGCCAGCGCCAGTGCCAGCGCCAGTGTCAGCGCCAGCGACAGTGCCAGCGACAATGCCAGCGGCAGCGCCAGTGCCAGAGCCAGTCTCACGTCGAGGTCGAGCGGATGATCGTGTTTCGTCGGGCGTGGTGGCCCAGAGCGGGCTCCACTCGCACTCGCCCTCTCCGAAGATGTGGCCCTGCGTGCCGAGCTGCGCTCGGATGAAGTCCCACGCGCTTGTGATTTCCGAAATCGGACCGCCGGCAAGCCTGTAGACCGGCGTAGGAAAGAGGCTGCCTACGTCGGTGGCTGCCTCGAAGTCAGGACGAGTCAGAACCCCATCATCGTTCGTATCCTCGATGTCCCAAAGCCATTGGGCGAGCCGCTGCACGTTGCCCTCTTCGTCGGGGAAACCGTTGAAGAAGATGTGATCGCCGTGGAGCGTGACGTCGACGCTGGAGTTGCGGCTCACGTTGACACCTGGCTCCTGGTCCGCGAGCGCGCACCTCGTGTAGATCGTCGGAACGTCGGCCTCGATCAGGAAGTCCTTGCTTGCACCGTCGGAGACGCGCGTGATCGTGCCGTCGATCACGTAGCTCCACCCGTTTTCGATCATTGCTTCGACGTCCGTCGAGTCCACCGAGTTGAGATTCACGACGGTCTCGTCAGGTGCCGGGGTTTCGAATCCAAACTCGCTGTACTGGCCGGTCGGAATTCCCTGGAACGTGGTGAACTCGGAAGCCGTCGTCGGGAGGCTCGCGAAATCCGCCACCACGACCGTGGAGCTGCTCTGCGCGTTGCTCCCGCCGCCCTGGTTCATCGCGACGAGGCCCACCGTAGCGATATATCGGCTGAAGTCGACGTCGAACCCATCCAAGATGTTCTCGTCGCCGGTCCCCGCCTGAATGCCGTCGACGATCGTCTCCTCGGCTTCGAGCAGCACCGTGAGGTTCCCTTCGCCGCCTCCGCTGTCACCGCCGCAGCCGCCAATCGACAGCATCGCGACGGCGGAAGCTAGGATCCATCGGGTCGAGCACTTGGTCTTGGTCATGTCAATCATCCTCGCTGGTCAAATGGTCATGGCTCCGTGGACGTAGACATCCACGCAAAAGTTGGAAGCTCGTTGGCCGTCATCGAAATGACCAGCGCGCTGTAGTCAGGGTCCTCCGGACCAAGGAGCACGTCGCCGGAGCCGTCGTCGAGCGATGCAAGCCTGCCGAAGTCGACGGACTGCCACCATGCGTTTGGATCGAACGTTACCGTGAGCCCGCGCGGTTCGGTCGTGATCTCCTGAAACGTACGCACGCCGTTGACCGCGGGGGTGCCCGGGTTCACGACGAGGACGTCGACGTTCGCGGTGAAGGTGTAGGCGGCGGGGCAGGCGGCGGCCCCTGAACAACACGTCGCGGCGTCCTCGACGCAAGTAGCCATTCCACGAAACTTCGCAGAGTGCCCCTTCGGGACGTAGCTCGAGCTCTCGAAGCGCACGACCGCGGGTCCGTCCGGCACACCAGACAATGCTTCTGGGAGCTGCTTCGTGAGGAGCCAGACTATCCCGTAGTCGAAGAACGCGGTGCGTACGGTCCCGGTGGTTCCGAACAGGTTTCCCATCGACTGCGGCGTCGGATCGAGCGCATCGAGGGTGATCCCGTCGAGCGACTCGAGGATGGCGACCTCACAGCGGCTCGGGAGCGCACTGTCCGTCGCGCAGAAAAAAATCGGACCGAAGCCGAGCGTCGCCTCGTCGAGCGTGACCTCCCATCCGTCCGAAACGAAGGTCGCCGCCTCCGTTCCCTGACCCGAAAACGGAACTTCGACGAAGGCTCCCCCGGTCTGTCCGCAGCCGGCGCACAGGGCGCACACCATCGCGATGGTGAAGAGACGGCTCATAGCTGAATCCCAATCGTGAAGAAGAAGGTCCGAGGGCGACCCGCGCTGATGTGGCGCGCCGGAATTCGTGAGCCGACCGACTCGGGATCCCAGTCGGAGACGAAGACGAACTCGTTGCCGGCGTACCGCTTGTCGAGGAGGTTGAAGACCTGAAAACCGAGCTCCAGGAACCACCAGGAGAGGCGGCCGGAGAGATCGAGAAGCGAAAAGGGATCGGCCTTCTGGGAGAAAGGAAGCGGTCTTGCGCCGATGAAGGTGTACCCCAGCCCCAGATGGCCGCGGAGCGGATACTTCCCGAGGTCGACGAGGTCGTCGGTGGCGCCGACGTCGAGTCGCACGACCCATGGGGGAATGAAGGGCAGGAGATCGCCTTGACCGAACGGCGGCGTCGGACTCTCGACGGTTGGAGGCGGCGGCCCTTCGAGAACCGCGCGGACGTACGTCACCGAGAGCGAGCCGACGAGCCACGGCAGCGGATCGGTCATTGCATAGAAGACGAAACCGGTTCGGCTCGTCGGTCCGATGTTCTCGAGTCGTCCCTCCGCAGCCTCGAAGAACACGTCGTTGTTGAGCCACGTTCTGTACCCGGTCAGGGTGAGCTTCAGCTCTTCTTCTGGCCCGACTCGGAAGCGCACGCCGAAGTCGAGCGATCGAACCTTGCTGAACGGCGCGATCTCGCCGTCGACCAGCGTCCGGGCCTGAGGCGAGCGAAAGCCTTCGCCGTACGAGCCGATGATGTCGACCCAGTCGGCGGGCTTGCCGGTGGCCGCGAGGCGCGGACCCGCTACGATGCCGGCTGCCGTTCGTCGAAAGCCCGGAATGAAGGTCTCTTCCCGGAAATCCGGGACGAAGTTGCCGAGCTTGTCGTTGATGTCGAAGAACAGCGCGTCCGCCCGGACGCCGCCCTTCACGTTGAAGTACTTGCTGAAATCCCAGTCGAGGTCGACCCAGAGGCCGATGTCCGCCTGCACGATGTCGGCATCGACGCGCTGGTCCCAGGTCTGGTTGCCCGGTGCCTCGATGAGGTTTTGCTGCTGGGGGTCGATGAGGTCGACGCGCGTAGAGACACCCATCTCGACGGTGCCTTTCGCGTTTTCGGCGGGCTCGAACCGAGCGGTCCGGTGGCGCGCGTTCCCGCCGATGACGAGACGGCGATCGCGCTGCTCGATCAGGTCGCCGCGCCCCACCCAGTCCGGGTTCACGCGCGAGCGTTCGAGAAAACCGGTGAAGTTCTGCTGAATCCGGAAGTCGTGGAGCTGGAGCCAGATGTCGAAGCTTGTGTTCTTGCGATTCTCCCCGCGGTGCTCGCCGTGGACGCCGAAGATACCGCCCGCATTGAAGGCATTCTGTGCGCGCGCGGTAGCGTAGGGGTAGACGTCGTAGAAACCTACCGTGCCGTCCGCGATGTCGTCCGCTCGCAGAACGCCTGCGGAGTTGTAGCGGGTACCCCAGAACGAACCGTGCAGACGAAAACGCCAGTCCTTGCGGCCAAAGCCGACCTGAAACATGGCCGAGCCGTTGATCCCGTCCCGGTTCTGGCCAAAGCCGTCGGAGCGCCGAAACTGGAATGCGCCGAAGGTGTCCGGGTCCTTGCCTTTCGGAGCAAAGATGCCGACCTGACGAAACGTGCGGAACGACCCGAGCTCGCTTTTCGCGTAGATGCCCCGCTGCTCGACCCCGAGATCGAACTCGACCGTGCCCGCCACGGCGAAGTCGCCCTGCACGGGATCGTAGACGCCCTCGATGACCCGAAGCTCGCGTACGACCTCAGGCACGATGAAGCCTAGATAAGTGTACCCCTGCCCGTGGATGTTCGAGGGCTGATTGAGCGGAACGTCCCCCAGCTTGAGCTCGATGTCTTGACCGTGCTCGGCGTTGAAGCCGCGCAGGTATAGAAAGCCGCCGGCCGCGTCGCCCTCGACGTTGGCGACGTAGAGTCCGGGAGCCCGTCGCAAGAGGTCGTTGGCGGTTACCGCCGGCGCCACGTCGAGCACCTTGCGATCGATGGTGAAGTCGCTCGCGCCGCGGTCCTGCGCCCGGAGCTTTTCCCGATCGACCTCGGCGGTCGTGCCGAAGCCCGCGCGCTGCTTTTCTGGGGGTTTGGGAGGGGCGACGGGGGCAGCTGGTGCGACCTCGGCAGGGACGTTTTCCGCGGGGGGCGTCGGAGTGACGTGCGGCGCAGTCTGAGGATCGTGTGTCTCGCCTTCGTGCGGCACACCCGCGGCGGTTGGCTCGAAGTGGACGGCCACGCGCACTCGGCTCGACACGGGGGTCTCGCCGCGCCGAGCCGGCTCGAAGGTCCAGGACTTCACGGCCTTCACCGCCTGCGCGTCGAAATCGACGCCAGCAGAATGTTCGACTACGACGTCGGTGATCTGCCCATCCGCGGTGACGGTGATCCGCAGAATGACGGTTGGGTGCAACCCCTCCCCCTCGCGGCCAGGCGGATACTGGGGGGGTGGTGCCTCGATGAGATGCGGCGGATGCAGGTCAGGATCAGTGTCAGCGACAGTGCCAGTGTCAGCGTCAGTGTCAGCGTCCGTGTCAGTGTCAGCGACAGTGTCAGTGTCAGCGTCAGCGTCCGTGCCAGTGCCAGTGTCAGCGTCAGTGTCAGCGTCCGCCTCGGTGCCCGTGCCCGCGTCCGGATCGTCCTGTGCGTACACCGGTACGCTTGCTAACAGGGCCACAGCCCACAGCACCACGATCGTCGTATTGTCGCATCCGATCCGCGTCATTCACTCGCCTGCGACCGCGTTCGTGACGCGGTCGTTCGTTCAATCCAAAAGATGAACGTCAGGCAGGAGGCGAGTTCTTCGGGGCGAGTCGGAAGCGGGGGGCGATCTCCGACGGAGCGACCGCGGCCCCGAAGCGGTCGGGTGCATCGATCGTGAGCGTGCCGATGACCCATGCATCGACGATGGGTGTCACAGCGTCGCGACGTTCGGTGGCAAGCGAACAGTGTTCGTGTGAGGCCTCGTCCTCGGTATTGAACGGACTCCTCAGCGACCGGTCAGCATTGGGAGCGAGATTGACCGAATGCCCGTGCGCGCTGTGAACCAGATCACCATGCTCGGCACACTTCGTGTGCTCGACCAAAAGCATGTGACCACCGCCCGCGCTTTGAAGAAAGAGCACGAGAATTGCGAGCGTGCCGCAAGCCCTCCGAATCACGAGGGATCTTGGGGCTGTCGGGCTAACATCGAACATCGCCAGGGGCCGAGTATGTCCGATCTTCCTCACCTATCAACCCATCGGGTTCGGCAGGTGGCGTCTGGTCACCCTCTCGGGCTACACCCCCTGACCTACCTGCACGCTAGGATCTAATGGGTCGAGGGCCCCACGAAGGATGTCGAGGGAAGAAACCACCGAGGTAACACGGCGCCACGTGTTTGCGCTGCAAGGGCTCTCCGAGAAACAGGAGCAAGCCCGCATCGTCGTTCTCGCGGGGAAGCTCGCGGGGGACAAGTACGCGCTCGACGAGGAGCTGACCTTCGGTCGAGGTCCCGAGGCCGACGTGAAGATCGACGACACCCTGGCGTCGCGGATGCACGCGCGGGTTTTTCAGCACGAGAACGGCGCCTACGTCGTCGAGGATCTCGACAGTCGTAATGGAACGCAGGTCAATGGGATGGCGATCACACGGCAGGTGTTGACCTACGGCGACCGCATTCAGATCGGAAGCTGCCTACTTTTGTTTGCGCATCACGATCCCATGGAAGAGCAGGTGGCTCATCGCCGTAAGCTCGAGGCGATCGGCCGGTTGGGTACCGGCGTGGCTCACGACTTCAATAACCTGCTCGGCGCAGTCCGCTCGAGCATCGATTTTCTCAATGGATTACCGCCCGACACCAAGTTGAGCGACCCCAACGTACGTGAAGCCTTCAATGACATCCGAGCGGCCGCGAGCGCTGCCACCGAAATGACAAGCCGGCTGCTCGGCTTTGCGCGCGAGGTCCAGCGGAGCCACTCCGAGGTCGATGTGTCGGAGCTGTGCCGCCACGTGGTGGAGCTGGCGAGACACACGTTTCATCGGAGCATTCGCATCAATGCAAAGATCGACCGCGGGCTCACGGTGATGGGCGACCGGGGTCAGCTGCACCAGCTCTTGATGAACCTCTTGATCAACGCGCGAGATGCGATGCCGAACGGCGGCAAGCTCTCGATCAGGGCAAAGAAGGCCGATCGGCGGGATCTCGAAAAAGCGCCCCTGAACCCACTCGTGGCGCACGCGCTGATCACGGTGAAGGACACCGGGATCGGCATGGACGATGAAACCCGAGAGCGGGCCTTCGACCCCTTCTTCACGACCAAGGCCGACCAAGTTGGAGCTGGGCTAGGGCTCGCTGCGGTCTATGAGATCGCCAAGGGTCACAATGGTCACATCACCGTGCACAGCGAGCTCAATCGCGGAAGCACCTTCCAATTGGTGTTTCCGCTCGCCACCGAGCAATCCATACCACCGGCCAAACCGAGCCTGCCCGCGATTCCCGTTCCGCAAACGCAGCTGCTGATCATGCTCGTCGACGACGAGGATGTCGTTCGCCGAAGTGCGGGCCGAGTCGTTCGGCAGAGCGGTCATCGCGTCATCTTTGCGCGAAGCGGCGAAGAGGCGCTTCGGATCTATGGTGAGACCCAGCCGCGACCGGACTTGGTTCTGATGGACCTCAACATGCCTGGAATGACTGGGGACCAAGCCTTCAAGGAGCTCAAGGCCATGGATCCTCAGGCACCGGTGGTTTTCGTTTCTGGTTACTGGGATGGAGCGCTCGAACGTGAGCTTCGCAGCATGGGTGCGCTTGGTTTTGTCCAAAAGCCCTACGAAGCTGCTACGCTTCGGGACGCCATCGTGCAGGCGATGACGTCTCAGACTTCATGATCAAGTACATAGGTTCGAAACGGGTGTTGGTGCCGCACATCGTGCGGGCGGTGTCCGCGTTTCCCGAATCGGCGCGCGTTCTCGATTTGTTTTCGGGCACGTCACGCGTCGCGCGAGGGCTCAAAGAGTCGGGTCGATACGTGATCGCGAACGATCATCTAGCCTACGCCGCGACCTTGGCGCGGTGTTACGTGCAGGCGGACCGGGAGCGTTGGGCGGAAGAGGCGGCCTGTCTGATCGCAGACCTCGCTGAGGTTCCGCCAGCACCGGGGTATTTCACCAAGGCCTTCTGTGAGGACGCCCGCTACTTTCAACCCCGCAATGGAGCGCGCGTCGACGCGATACGCGAGAAGATCGCATCCCTGTTGTTGCCGCCCGAGCTCGAGGCGATCGCGCTCGTTTCATTGATGGAGGCCGCCGACCGAGTCGATTCGACAACCGGCGTGCAGATGGCGTACCTAAAGCAGTGGGCGTCCCGGGCGTTCAACGACCTCGAGCTACGCATGCCTGCCATCTTGCCGGGGCCAGGCGAGTCGCTTTGCCTCGAGGCGGTCGAAGCTGCTGCTCGGATCGAGGCGGACGTGGCGTACATTGATCCGCCCTACAACCAGCATAGCTACATGGGGAACTATCACGTCTGGGAGAGCCTTATACGCTGGGACAAGCCGGCTACGTATGGCATTGCGAACAAGCGTGTGCAGTGTCGCGATTACAAGAGTGGATTCAACTCGAAGCGCCGCATTCGTCAGAGCCTCGAAGCCGTGATCGATGCTGTCCGGTGTCCACACCTGCTCGTTTCGTTCAGCAACGAGGGTCACCTCGACCGCGATGAAATGGTAGGTCTGCTCGAACGGCGGGGGTACGTCGGGGTGGTGGCAGTTGATTTCAAGCGTTACGTGGGCGCTCAGATCGGGATCTACAGTCCCAATGGCGCAAAGGTTGGTCGCGTGAGTCACCTTCGAAACAAAGAGTACCTGTTCGTGGTGAGCGCCCAGCGCGCTTGTGTGGAAGGGGTTTGTGAGGCGATTGAAGCCAGCATCGCGGAGGCGGTGCTTGCGTCTCCGCGCCCAAAAGGCAAAAGGAAGGGCCATGAATCTGAACGACGTGCTGAACGATGACGCAACACGGACCTCGATCATCGAAGAGGTGTGTCAACTGGTTGACGACGAGGTCGCGAAGCAGCGGGGCCTGAGCGGCGTGGCAGTGAAGGCAGGATACAAAGTCGTCCAAAGCGTCAAGCCCGGTTTCGTCCGAAATGTCGTTCGATCTTTGCTTCCTGAATTCGCTGCTGCCCTCGAGCCAATACGCGAGCAGGCGGTTGCGCAAGGTAAGTCGGTCAGCGACTACTTCGGGGCACATACACGAGACGTGGCCGAGGCGTTGCTGGCCGTGACGGACGGTCGCGCATCGAGCTCGCCACACGGCTCCGTCAAGGGCGCCTATAACAAACTGCGTGGCTCTGCGCGCAAGAACGTCGAAGGCGCCGTTCCTGGCCTTGGCCGCATCATCGACAAGTACACATAAAGGGACAGGTCCCTTTGCGAGGCGGGATGCAGTATTTTGAGGACATCGTCGTTGGGAACGTCAAGGAGTCGACGGACTTCTATGAGTTGAGCGCCAAAGAGATCGCTGAGTTCTGTCAGAAATGGGATCCTCTTCCTTTCCACATCGACGAACGCGCAGCCGAAAAGACCCCGGTCGGAAAGCTGTTTACGTCCGCAATTCATACCGTGGCGATCGCAATTCGACTTGGTCACCAGCTCCAAACCGAACCGGTTGCGACAGCGATGGGCCTCGGTTGGGACGAAGTGCGGTTTCGCGCGCCGGCTTGTGCCGGCGACCGCCTTCGTCTTCGTGGCGAAATCATCGAAGCAAGGGTGTCCAAGGGCAATCCTTCCCTCGGGGTCGTCAAGAGCCTCCTCAGCCTCACAAATCAGGACGGTGACACGGTCATCAGCTTCAAAGCCGCTGCGCTGATTCGGCGACGACCTGAGTCTGAGCAGCGCGGGCCTTGAGCGCGATGATCGCTTCGCGTGTTCGGTCGCGGAGGTCGGCGACCCGGTCTTCTTTGCTGAGCTCGGCATCGGGACAGACCGGCGGGCCGATTCGGACGTTGACGATACGACTCAGATTCGGGTCTCTTGAGCTACCGGTATCGACCGCGTCCCGCGACATCAGCGAGAAAGTCCCGTGAAGGGCGACCGGGACGACTGCCGAATCGGTTTCGACGGCCGCTTGAAAAGCGCCGTCCTTGAACGGCCTGAGCTTGCCGTCTTGGGTTCGGGTGCCTTCGGGGAAAACGAGTAGCGGCTTTTCACTCTCGAGCACGGTCGTGAATGCTTCAACTGCTGCCTTCGCGGCGTCTTTGCCCTTGTTCCGGTCGACCGGGACGTGACCTGCGAGTCTCAGATGCCAGCCGAGGAAGGGAATGTTCATCACTGAGCGCTTCGCCGCCCATTTGAAGTCCCTAGGCAGCACCGCGCCCAAGATCAATATGTCGACTAGGCTCTCGTGATTGCTTGCGTAGATGACGGCGCCTTCTGGAATGTTGTCGAGACCGTCTGCATCGATTGCGATGTTGAGGCCCCTGGCGCTGGATCGGCTCCATCGAGTCGCTGCCCAGGTCGAGACGCGTCCATTTGTGACGAGGCCACCTGTCAGCGATAGGATTGCCCAACCAATCGTCCGCGCGCCAAATGGCACCCACTGCCGCATCCAACGCGCGCGCTCGCGAACGCCCATCTCTTTGCCCTTGCGGAAGATGCCCCACTCGGTTCGAACCCATTGAACGGTGCTCTTCAATCCCATTCCGCGCTCAATTATCATCGCTGCGCCGTCATGAAAAGCCTTACCGAGGCCGGCGTCGCTGCTCACGCCATGGGCCGGACTGGCTTTGGAGGAACGTTTGAGAGGTCCAGACCCTCGGGCAGCGCGCGATAGGGGAACTCGAAGTTCACGGATTTTGCGTAGTGATACAGATCGGCTCCGTACCGCGTGAACGGAACGGGTGCAGTATGCAGGTCGGTCACCGAACGGGAGTTGTCGTACACCATGTCAGCCGCGATGTAGGGGACAAACACACTCAGTAGCGCGCCGATGCGTTGCGCGCTTCCACCACGATCGCGGTTGGCGAGGAAGCTCATCGCTTGCTCGAAAGGCGCTTTCAATCGTCCCACAAAGCGTGGCATTCGCTTTCCGAGTGTCTCCGCAAAGGCCTCGGAAATCTCGCCCATCGAGCGCGACTCCGCGCCGGCGCTCAAGTGATAGGTGTCATGAGAGAGGTCTTCTCGAAGATGAAGCTCGGCGATCCCCGGTCCGACCCAGTCTGCATTGACGATGTCGACCCGCGCGTCACTCGAGAACGGAAGGACAGGCAGATCGGTCAGCACACAGAAGGCCCGGACCATGTCGAACTGCGTCGTTTCCGGGAACCTCGAGTCCCCGATGACGCTGCTCGGCCGGAGATAGAGGCGTGGTACGTCGGGCAGCAGCTCGCGAACCATGTGCTCACAGAACTTCTTCGTCCGGGTGTAAGGGTTGAAGTCGCCAAGGTCCCAGTCGAGCGGATCGCTTTCGAGGATGGTCTCGCCCGGGCGCTCGCCCGCCACGGCTACGGTCGATACGAGTGTGAAACGGCGGAGCGAATGGTCGTCTTGAATCGCTCTCGCCAGCTTGATTACCGAGAGCGTCCCTCGAAGATTGTGGTTCGTACAGGCGCGCTCCGAGCGGAAGTTCAGCGCCGCAGCGATGTGCAACACCGACTCCGCATTTGAGATGAGCCAATCATAGTCGGCGTTGGAAATCCCGAGATTCGGTTCGCTGAGGTCGCCGGCGATGAAACAAATCCGATCGAGAGACCGATAGAATTCATCGGCTTGCATGTGAAGCTGAAGTGACTTCCACAGGCGTTCGACACCCGCATCGTAGTCTCCGGCCCGAACAAGAAGTGCAAGCTCGTGATCGGTGTTCCGCAGCAGCCAGCTGGTTGCATACGAACCGATGAACCCGGTCGCCCCCGTCATGAAGATCGCCATCAGGGCTTATGGTTGTTCGCTGGCCGTCGATGTCAAGAGCGCTACCAGCTCTTCGCTCGCGTCGATATGCACCCAATGGTCTGCGTCTTCGATCACGTGAACGAACACGCGCGAATCACGCTTCGCTACGGCTTCGACATGGGCCCGGTCGAGCCTTGAAAACACGGTCGACCGTCCACCAATCACGACGTGGATCTCGGAATTCACCGGAGGCGATTCGATTAGGGACCAGAGATCGGTCTTGGCGTAGTCCCCGATCAGGGATCGAATCGCGGGGAGGTTGGGTCCAAACGAACGGCTTCCGTCGTCGTTGCGGCGTAGGTTCATCGCAAGCCACTGGGCGATCGGTTCGGGTTGACCGGCGTCCACGACCGCCTGCACGAACGCTTCTCGAGAAGGCCAGTTTGTCCTGAGACCTTCGAGCGTTGTGAGCACAGCGGCGGTCACGCTGCGGTCATCTTGGGTCACTCTTGAACCGGGGGACGAATCGATGAGCCAAACTTGGGCGCTGCCTCCCCGCATGGCGAGCCACTCCAACGCCACCTTTCCGCCGAAGCTGTGGCCTACCGCGCCGCGCACAGGGAGCGAAAGGGCCTGCACGAGCTCGCGGACATCGGCCGCTGTCGTCTTCATTGTATGCGGAGGTGGCTGCTCGAGGGAGTCTCCATGTTGACGAAGGTCCACCAAAATCGCCCCCCAGTCGGGGCGTGCTTTGACGAATTTGCGTGCGATGCCGCGCCAATTGGCGCGCGTCCCGAGGATCCCGTGCAGAAAGATCATGTAACGGGACGGCCGGCTCGCTTCGAACTTGACAATAGTATGGGCGAGCACGAAACCTCACTTACCACAGATGCCCAAGGACAGCCTGACTATCCAAGACAACCGCACGGGGGAGTCTTACGAGCTACCGATCACGCACGGCACGATCCGGGCCATGGATCTCCGGCAGATCAAGACGACCGAAGACGACTTCGGCATGATGTCCTACGATCCGGCTTACAAGAACACGGCGTCGACGACGAGCCGCATCACTTTCATCGACGGTGAAAAGGGGATCCTTCGGTACCGTGGTTACCCGATCGAAGAGCTCGCCGACCACGCCACATTTCTAGAGGTCGCTTTCCTCTTGCTGACGGGTGAGCTGCCCACCGCCCCGGAACTCGACGTTTTCGAGCACCAGATCACCCATCACACGATGGTGCACGAGAATATCCGAGAGTTTGTCGATGCGTTCCGGTATGACGCGCACCCGATGGGTATCTTGTGCAGCACAGTCGCCGCCCTTTCGACGTTCTACCCCGATGCGAAGGACCTTTCGAACCCGGAACTACGTCGTCTCCAGATGCACCGCATCATCGCGAAGATGCCGACAATCGCGGCCTATGCGTACCGCCATCGACGCGGGTTGCCGTACGTCTATCCCGACAACGAACTCAGCTACGCGGGCAATTTCTTGAACATGCTCTTCAAGATGACCGAACGCAAATATACCCCGAACCCGATCATCGAACACGCCCTCGACGTGTTGCTGATTCTCCATGCTGACCACGAGCAGAACTGTTCTGCGAGTGCGATGCGTGCGGTTGGCTCGTCGCACGTCGACCCATACAGTGCGCTTTCGGCGGCTTGTGCCGCGCTCTACGGACCGCTTCACGGTGGCGCCAACGAGGCCGTGGTCAGGATGCTCACCGAGATCGGCTCGGTTTCTGGAATTCCGGACTTCATCGCGCGGGCGAAGGGCGGCGAGGAACGATTGATGGGCTTCGGCCACCGTGTCTACAAGAACTACGACCCACGGGCCAAGGTCATCAAGAAGCTCGCATACGAAGTCTTCGAAGAGATGGGCAAGAACCCCTTGATCGACATCGCGGTTGAGCTCGAACGGATCGCGCTCGAGGATCCGTACTTCGTCGAGCGAAAGCTCTACCCCAACGTCGACTTCTACTCGGGTCTGATCTACGAATCGATGGGTCTACCCGTGGATCTGTTTCCGGTGCTATTCGCGATCGGTCGTACCCCCGGTTGGCTCGCGCAATGGGAAGAGATGCTCACCGACCCTGAGCAAAAGATCGCACGCCCGAGGCAGGTGTACCTCGGAGAAGGCGAGCGTCACTACACGCCGATCAATGGGCGTTAATGGTTGGCCTGGCGCTTGGAACGATCTGCAACAGGGCCCGCTCCAGCCGTAGGACCGCGCTGTCCGACATTGGGCGGCGCCTGATTCGGGCCGGGCTGGCGCCTGGCTCGAGGCTGTTGAGATAGGCTTGCATCTTGCGTCGAGCCTCGTGAATACGCCACGCGATCGTACCTTCTGTGGTATCGAGGACGACCGCTGCTTCCTTGTAGCTGAGGCCTTGAAGAGTCGTGAGCACGACGGTCGTCTGAAGCAGCGGTGTGAGCCGATCGAAAGCTTCGAGCAGGGCGCGGTACCGCTGCCGAAGTTGAACCGCGCGCTCGGGGTCGCCATGGGAGTCGACCGCGACGGCAGCAACGAGGCGTGGGTCATCGAGCGGTACGGTTCGGCGCCGTTTTCGATCGCGCTTGGCGTTGAGGGCACGGTGCAGGGTGATTCGATAGATCCAAGTGAAGAACTCGCTTCGGCCCTCGAACTCCGCAAGCTTGTGGTACGCCTTGAGGAATGCATCCTGCGTGATGTCGTCGGCGTCGCTTGCTTGACCGGTCAAGGTCAACGCCAGGGCATACACGCGATCGCGGTATTTTCGCACCAGCTCATCAAAGGCTCCGGTGTCGCCACGCTTGGCCCGGGCGACGAGCTCGGCGGCTTCAGCGCCGCGCTGTTGTGCTTCTGTGACGTGCTTCTTCTGTGGCAAATGGCCCCCGTTTGTTCAGGACCCCTAAAGGTTAGTCACATTCTCGGCCCAAGCCCAAACCTCTGGCGACAATGCGCTGTAGGGCGTTGTGTGCCCTCGGTCGCCCGGCCCTCTGGCCCGTGCTTGAAACGCCCAAAAGGAGCTGATACATCCTACCGGCCTGGACCGGAAGCCCTTGGAAATGGTGGGGAATTCTCTTCTGGAGTCCATTAGACACCGATGATTTCCGACTGGCTCTACGGCTTCTTTTCTCACGATCTCGCCATCGACCTAGGTACCGCGACGACCCTGATCTACGTCAAAGGGCGTGGCATCGTATCTTGCGAGCCCTCGGTCGTTGCGGTTCAAGCCGACCCGCGCGGGGGTAAGCGAGTACTGGCGGTCGGCAAAGAGGCGAAGGAGATGCTCGGTCGCACCCCTGGCTCGATCCGTGCCGTGCGCCCACTTCGCGACGGGGTCATCGCCGACTTCGACATCACCGAGGCGATGCTGCGCTACTTCATCAATCGCGCCCATCACGACCGGCGAACACTGGTGAAGCCACGGATCATCATTTGTGTCCCGTTCGGGATCACAGAGGTTGAAAAGCGCGCCGTCAAAGAGAGCGCTGAAGGGGCGGGCGCCCGTGAAGTGTTTCTGATTGAAGAGCCTATGGCCGCCGCAATCGGTGCAGGGCTTCCGATCACCGAGCCGAGTGGCAATATGGTCGTCGACATAGGCGGCGGCACGACCGAAGTCGCGGTTATCTCGCTTGCGGGGATCGTCTATTCCCAGTCTGTGCGAGTTGGTGGCGACAAAATGGACGATGCGATCATTGCCTACCTCAAACGCAAGTACAACTTGCTCGTTGGCGAGCAATCCGCGGAACGCGTCAAGTGCAGCATTGGCAACGCGCACCCGGATGGCGAAACCGCAACGCTCGAGGTAAAGGGTCGCGATATGGTCGCAGGCGTGCCCAAGACCGTCGTTGTCAACGCCGATGAAATTCGCGACGCGCTCACCGAGCCGATCAATGCGATCACCGAGGCCGTCATGATGGCGCTCGAACGGACCCCGCCCGAGCTGTCGGCTGACATCGTCGACAAAGGTATCGTGCTCACGGGAGGAGGCGCTTTGCTCAAGAATCTCGATGTGTTGCTGCGCGAGGAGACCGGCCTGCCCGTGATGGTTTCGGACGACCCGGTGTCTGCGGTCGTCCTCGGCTCGGGCAAAGCGCTCGACCACCTGGACCTGCTGCGCGAGGTGACGATCGCGTAGCGCGAGAACGCGGCGATGAATTATCTTCACACATTCCGAGACGCTGCGATCGTGATCGCTCTTCTGATCGTCCCGCTCCTCTTTCTCCGCACGAACCTCAAAGACCCCTCCAAGCTTACCAGGCTCGACCATGCGATCCTGCAGGTGAGCGGCCCCATTCAATACGTCGCAGAATGGGCCGCGGACGGGGCGACAAGCATCATCGAGGACTATGTCTATCTCGTCGACGTGAATCGCGACAACGACCATCTGCGCGCAGAAAACGATCGCTTGCGAAGAGAGATGCGCGTGCTTCGAGCGGACGCACAGCGCATTCACAAGCTAGAGGCGCTGCTCGGGTTGCGCGAGCGTCTCGCCACGGAAACCGTGACCGCGCGGGTCGTCGCCAAAGACATCTCTCCGTCATTTCGGGTGTTGAGGCTGGCGATGGACCAAGGCGGCCGCTCGGGCGTACAGCCGGGGATGCCGGTCGTATCAAATGAGGGGTTGGTCGGACAGGTGCGCCGCGTCTCCGGCCGGTTCGCCGATGTACTCCTTACCATCGATCCGCAGAGTCGCGTGGATGTGATCGTCGGCGACCAGGGCGCGCGTGGGCGCTTGGAAGGCCTCGGCGAGCGGAGTCGTTACCGTGGGCGCATTCAATTCGACCGCGCCGACGATGAGGTCGAGGTCGGGGACGAGGTGTTTACCTCGGGTCTTGGGAAGAAGTTCCCCGCCTCGATTCTCATAGGATACGTTAGCAAGATCAACGACCAGGAATTCGGACTCCACCAGGAGGGCGAGGTGACTCCCTCAGTCGATTTCACCCGGCTGGACGAGGTGTTGGTCCTGACGTCGGGTCCCAAGGATTCGGACCCATTCTAGAGCGGCGGATGCAAGGGCTCAGGAGCAGTATCGTCATCGTCGTCATCGCGTTTGCGATGTTGTTGGCGCAATCGTCCTTCGCGAGGCTCCTGTCTCCGTATCCGTTCTCACCCTACCTCGGGCTGCCGTTGGTGTTCGCGCTCGGCACCGCTCCGGGTGTACGGCTCGTTCGCGGTGCAGCGACATCCTTCGCGCTCGGCTATCTCTTTGACCACTTCACCGGCAACCCTCTTGGGATCCACACGGTGGTCTTCGTGATTGGGTACTTGGCTTCCTGGCTGATCGGGTATCTGATGTCGTTTCGGGGGGTCTTGTTCGAGATGGGGCTCAGCTTTGTCTTGACGATCTTGGCCGGCGGACTGATCGAGCTCATTCGTTCCTTCGTGCCCGGCGGCATGGCGTGGGATCGCGGAGCGCTCGCCCTCGCGCTTTTCGCGTCCGCCTTCGCCACGTCTTTGGTGTCGCCGCTCCTCTTCGCGTTGGTGCGCCTGGCTGACCCTGGCTCGGCGCGGGCTCCATCATGATCACAATCTCCCAGCATCGCGAGGTCGGCGAGTTTCGCAAGCGATACCGATGGATGGCCCTTTTTGTGGTGCTGGTTTTCGGAACACTAATCGTGCGAGTGGCCCAGGTTCAGCTCTTCCAGCGCGATCGTTGGTCTGGCATTGCGCAACAGAACATCACCAAGACCCTCGAGCTCCCGGCTACTCGTGGCGTGATTCGCGATGTCGCAGATCGCGTCGTCGCTTCGAATCGTCCTTCGTACGACGTTCACGCCACGCCGCGTCTTCTTCGTGTCCCCGAAGACGTCGAGCGGATCGCGTCGTTGATGGCGCTTTCCGAAGAGGAAGCCGCACTGCTTACCGCTCGGATCGACGAGCTGCCCGAAAGCCGCAAGACCCGCCAGCTCGAGTTGTACAGCGACATCTCGCGCGAACAGCTGGCGGCTCTCGAAACCCATCTCGCTGAGCTTCCTGCTCTCGACATCGTCACCGTCCCGCTACGCGACTACCGCTACGCAACTCTCGGTGCCCACCTCATCGGCTACTTGAACGAGGTGAATGAGACCGATCTTCGCAATGCGAGTAGCCCTGACATCTATCGAGCGGGTGACCGCATCGGCCGAAGCGGGCTCGAGCGTCGCTATGAAGAACTCTTGCGGGGGGCGCGGGGCTTTCGTCGTGTGATCGTTGACGCTCGAGGAAGAGCCCTCGAAGGCGCACGACCGCAATCACTCGATGTTGAGATGCTCAAGAAGCCGGTCCCCGGTCACGACTTACAGCTCACCATAGACATGCAGCTCATGGAATTCCTCGATCGGGCGTTTCGCGAGCATCCTTCGGGCGCCGCCGTGGTCGTCGATATCCATACGGGAGCGATTCGCGCCCTCTACTCGAAGCCGGTTTACGATCCAAATGAAATGAGCAGCGGCCTCAGCACCAAGCGCTACCAAGAGCTCACGGCCGATCCGTTCCGTCCGCTGATCGACAAGACGATCTTCGAGACCTATTTCCCCGGTTCCACGTTCAAGGTCATCACGGCCCTGGCGGCCCTCGAAGACTCCGTAGTCGACCCGATGCAGCGGGTCGAATGTCTAGGCTCGATCAAGATCGGGCGGCAGAAATTCCGCTGCAATCACCGGCACGATTGGGTCGACCTCTACGACGCGATCGTTCAGTCCTGCAATGTGTACTTCTGGGAGCTCGCCGAAAAGGTCGGCCTAGAACGCATCAATCGATGCGCCGAGGCGTTTGGATTCGCGGATCGATCGGGAATCGGCGTCAACAGTGAGGCCAGGGGCTTTTTGGCGACGCGCGACTGGTACAAAGAGCACTATGGCGCATTTCGTCCGGGCTACACCCTCAACACCGCGATCGGGCAGGGCAACACCCGGGTCACCGTGTTGCAACTGGCGATGGCGTACGCGGCGATCGCCAACGGCGGCACCTTGTACGTGCCCCAGGTAATCCAAAACGTGAAGGCGCCCGACGGCTCACTTTCGGAGACTTTTGAGCCACGCGTTCGGCGCAAGGTCGAGGTTCTGCCCGAGCATTTGGAGCTCCTTCGGCGAGCACTAACCGATGTCGTCAATGAAGAGTCCGGGACCGCGTACCGGGCACGAACGCGAGAGGGGCCGCTCATTGCAGGCAAGACCGGCACCGCCCAGGTCGTCAGCCGCAAGAGTCGATCTGGTGACTCGTCGAGTGCCTGGTATCTAGACCGCTCCCATGGTTGGTTCGCGGGCTACGCGCCTGCTGACGACCCCGAGGTAGCGTTTGCGGTGTTGGTGGAGCACGGTGGATCGGGAAGCGCGAGCGCAGCGCCGATTGCCACGATCGTGATGCGGGAGTACTTGACCGAGGCAGAGGCCGAGGAGCTTGACTAGCGATGGCGATCGGCAGAACTATCCGTGACGAGTTCGACTGGCCCCTCTTCATCGGGGTTTCGACGATCGCCCTTTTTGGTGTTCTGAACCTGTACAGTGCGACGGACGGAGGGACCACTTCAGATGCCTACGTGCAACAGCTCTACTGGCTGATTCTAGGGTTTGGCGTGGCGGGCGTCACGGTCGCGATCGATTATCGATACTTCGAGCGGTACGGCTGGATCATCTACGGTGCGTGCATTCTCGCCCTGGTGCTGGTGTTCGTCCTTGGGAAAAGCGTTCGCGGGTCTACCCGATGGATTGCCCTAGGCGGCTTTTCGCTCCAACCGAGCGAGCTGATGAAGATCGGGCTGATCATCGCGCTCGCCAAATACCTCCACCACGACACCAAGACCGGTGGACGCACGCTTGCGGACTTGATCATCCCGGGTCTGATCCTAGCGCTCCCCACCGCTCTGGTCCTTCTTCAGCCCGATCTTGGAACAGCGATGGTGCTCGCGTTCATCTTCGCCAGCGTGATGATGTTGACGGAGCTCAAGGCGCGGTCGGTGCTCACCCTCATTGCGACCTTCCTGGTCGCCGCCCCGGTCACTTGGTTCTATTTGCTCAAGGACTATCAGAAGGAGCGGATCACGGCGTTTTGGGACCGCCTCGGGGGCACTCAAGCCGACCTTTTGGACTCTGGCTGGCATGCCCACCAGTCACTCGTCGCCATCGGTAGCGGGGGCCTGGCGGGGAAGGGCTTCACCCAGGGCACGCAAACCCGCTTTCGCTTTCTCCCTGACCAGCACACCGATTTCCCATTCCCCGTCTGGGCGGAGGAGCATGGTTTCATCGGGGCGATGTTGCTGATCAGCTTGTACCTGTTTTTGATTCTCTGGGCGCTTCGGATCGCTTCGCAGGCCAAAGACCGCTTTGGCGCCGTCGTCGCCGTGGGGGTCGGCGCCATGATCTTCTGGCAAACCGTGGTCAATCTTGGGATGGTGTCCGGGCTGCTTCCCGTGGTCGGGATGACCCTTCCGCTCTTTTCCTACGGCGGGTCGAGCCTTCTCTCGACGATGCTTGGCCTCGGGTTGCTGATGAATGTATCCATGCGGAGGTTTTCACATTGAGTCAGTCGAAACCCAGTCTCGCTGGCGTCATTCAAATGACTTCGACAGCAGATGTCGACGCAAACATGCGCGCGGTGCGGGGGCTGGTCCAAGAGGCCACGGCTCGCGGCGCAGAGCTTGTCGTCGTTCCGGAGTGTTTTGCGTACTTGGGCCCCGAGGCAGGCAAGCTCGAGGTCGCCGAGTCACTTAGCGACGGTGGCCCTATCCTCGACACGTGCCGATCCGTTGCCATGGATGCGGGCGTCGACGTCGTCTACGGTGGTTTCTGGGAAAAGAGTGACGTCGAGGGCAAGGTGCACAACGCCTGTGTCTACATGCGCGCGGATGGCTCGGTCGGGGCGGTTTACCGAAAGATCCATCTCTTTGATGTGGATCTCCCCGATGGTACCAAGCTCCTTGAATCCGAGACCGTCGATCCCGGGACGGAGATCGTCGTCGCCGACGCGCCCTTTGGTACGCTTGGCTTGAGCGTCTGCTACGACCTCAGGTTTCCGGAGCTGTACCGGCGTTTGGTCGATGAAGGCGCAATCGCGCTAGCTGTCCCTTCGGCGTTCACGCTCACCACCGGCAAGGATCACTGGCACGTCCTTCTTCGAGCGCGGGCGATCGAGCAGCAAAGCTACGTCCTGGCGGCGGCCCAAACCGGCCACCACTACGGAAAGCGGCGCTCGTACGGTCATGCGTTGATCGTCGATCCATGGGGCACCGTGATTGCGCAGTGTGGCGAGGGTGCCGGGGTTGCGGTCGGCCCGATCGACCCCGATGCTGTGGCACGAATCCGGCGCTCGCTTCCAAGTCTCGCCCACCGTCGTCTCGGGTAACGAGCCTTGCCGCCCCGATTAACGCAACGAGCCCCGCCGACAAACGACGGGGCTCATTGACTGTATCAGTCGAGTGTCTTGCTAGTTCGACGCCGCTGCCGCCGTGAAGTCGAGCGACGGTGGAACGCTGTCCCATACACAATCTGGGCCTACGCACATGCCGTCTGGGCAATCGGTGTCGTCCACGCAAGCGGCGCCAGCGTTGCCGCCACCCGAGCACAGCGCCTGGGTCGCGAGAATCAGGGCGAGGCCAGCTGCGTCGAGCTCGATGGTCACCTCCTGCTGGGTCAGCGTCTGCGTGGTCCCGTCGTCCAAGGTCCAGGTGCCCTGGCCGGCTGGCGACGCAATTCGGACCTCGGTGTCCCTCTCGAAGCAGATCGTGCACGGCACGCCGTCCAGGGCGAGATCCAGGGTGTTCGTCTCGGTCGTGCCCGCGGTCGGCACCACGGTTGCTGTGATCCCGGTGACGTCGGCCGAGTCCGCTAGCGCAAGGACGAGGTTCGCCGTCGATGCGCTGACGATCGCCTCGGGCTGGAGGTCGTAGGTGTTCGCGGCATCAACGACCGGGTCGCCGCCGCCCATGACCTGACCCGTGAGATTGGATTGGAAGCCGAGGCCGATGCCCATGACGGTGCAGTTCAGAATCTGCTCGTCGGCGCTCCATGTAGGATCGGTCGTGTTTCCGGCCCCACAGTCCGTCATGCAAACGCCACCAGCGCCGCCAGTTCCGCTGCCGCCGGTAGCGCCAGCGCCGCCGGTTGCTCCGCTGCCACCGGTCGCTCCGCTGCCACCGGTTCCGGTGGTGTCGTCGTCGCCACAACCCACCAAGCCAAGCGTGCCGGTGAGCAGTGCAATCACGCTCATTTTCATCAATTTATTCATCCCGTGTTCTCCTGTTCGTAAGGTCCCGGCGCGGGACAGCTTGGCACAGAATCCAGGGCAAGCCCAGCGCGCGGGACAACGTGTACCCGGTGTTTGTCGGCTATGCAACGAATTGCGACGGTCATTGCAGGATCCCCGTTGAGGCAAGGCTAGCCGTGTCCCGCCGGCCTACGACAAACCCCATGAATCCCACGGTTTTTCGACTGAACACAGATCCGCTGATCGGCCGCTCCGCTTGGGGCCCTTCACTCGTCACCTGACCCAGATCCCGGCAGGTCCGCTCTGGGAAACCAAGGCATCAAACGATTCGTCGTACGTTGGTACTCGGCATACGCCGGATATTTGCGGAGCGAGATCTGTTCGGTGAGGCCGGTCGATCCTTGGAAGAGAAGCGTCAACAGTGCTGCGCCTGCGATCGTCCAGTTGAGCCATCCCGCGCCCGCGGCGATCGAAAAACCGTAGTAGCTCCACCACATCGCTTGCTCACAGAAGAAATTCGGGTGTCGCGAATAGCGAAAGAGGCCGGTTGTCAGAAATTCGGCCCTGGGTGTGTCGCCGCGCGCTTTCGCGGCATGCTTGGCCGTTTGAAAGCGCCACTGTTGCTCGTCGGCGATCGTTTCCCCTAAGAAGAACAGTCCAAACGCGATCGCCACGCCGTAATCAAAGGCGTTGAGAGGCGTCCCCACATGTTGGTAGGCCGCATACGATGGCACCACGATCAGCAGAAGCAGCACGTTTTGAAAAGGAGCGAGGAAGGTCGCGTTCAACACCTGAAACCATTTCGTGCCGATTCGCTGTTGGATCTCCTCCCAGCGGTAGTCCTCGCCCCCTGGTGCATATCCGCCCTTGCGTACGTAGTTGTATGTGAGACGCACGCCCCATAGGGACACCAGAGCGGCCATCAAGTTGAGTCGTGCGTCGGTGAAGCCGACAAAGCCAGCGAAATGTACCGCGTAGATGACCGGGGTGATCGACCAAAGGCGGTCGACCCATGAGTACTCGCGCGTCAGGATTGAAAGCACCCAACAAAGCGCAGCGAACCCAAGAGACACCCATAACGCAGTTACGAGCGGGTCAGTGGCCTGGTAGAGCGCGACCGGGCCCATCGTCAGCCGATGCCGAGCTCTTTGAGCTGCGCCAAGAGCTTGCCAAAGTCCCAGTAAACCTTGAGCGAGCTCAGCTGGCCGTCCTCGTTGACCTCATAGAGGCCCACCATATCGACGACCGTCTTGATGCCGCCGCCGAGGTCGTTCGTGGCTTGAAGGACCGCAACGCAGGTGTTGTGACACGCGATGCGTTGCGAGGCCACGAGGGTGGTGTTCGCTTTTGCGATCACATTGTCCCAAAACCGCTCGATTGCCTCCTTGCCGCGATGCCCTTTGCCTTCGGGATCGAGCATCGACTTGCCGACGGGGTCGGCGAGGAAGGCGTCTTCGGCGAACAGCCCGAGCCATGACTCTTTGTCTTTCGCCATGGCAAACTTTGCCGAGTTTTCGCTGGCGGTGACGGCGGGGTGAGCCTTCGACATCGATGCTTCTCTTCTTATTGGGCTGCGGCTTCAACGCTGGCGAGGAGTGACTTGCTGTACACCCCGCGCTCCGCGAGGCGGTCGCGTGCCTTTTTCGCTGCCGC
>CAJHXN010000240.1_pt1 | contig 27319 bp, 25 predicted proteins | sample 9198401 | NCBI WGS metagenome assembly CAJHXN01 (sample SAMEA7708334, study PRJEB35096) | sediment metagenome | biome: marine neritic benthic zone biome [ENVO:01000025]; feature: sediment [ENVO:00002007]; material: shallow marine sediment [ENVO:03000034] sea grass bed [ENVO_01000059] ... | reverse complement strand
GCGGAGGGAAGATCCGATGAAAGCAATCGTCCAAGACCGCTACGGCACCGTCGATGTGCTCGAGCTCCGGGAGATCGATCGGCCTCAGGTCGGAGACGACGAGGTGCTCGTACGCGTTCACGCGGCCGGCGTGGACCCGGGCGTGTGGCATTTGATGACGGGCCTCCCGTACCTGATTCGTATTGCAGGCTACGGGTTCCGCGCACCCAAGTCTCCCGTTCGAGGCAACGACGTCGCGGGGCGAGTGGAGGCCGTAGGCAAGGGCGTGAACCAGTTTCAGGTCGGCGACGAGGTCTTCGGCACGGCCGACGGCACCTTCGCAGAGTATGTATCTGCGAAAGCGACCAACGTCGCGCCCAAGCCCGCAAACCTGAGCTTCGAGCAGGCAGCCGCCGTGCCCACCTCGGCCCTCACCGCGCTGCAAGGTCTTCGTGATCATGGGGAAGCTAAGCCCGGCCAACGCGTCTTGATCATCGGCGCGTCGGGTGGCATCGGTACGTTCGCCGTGCAGCTCGCCAAGGCGTTTGGCGCGGAAGCAACCGGCGTGTGCAGCACGAGCAAGGTCGACATGGTCCGCTCCCTCGGCGCCGACCACGTGATCGACTACGTGCGCGACGACTTCACACAAATGGCGCAGCGCTACGACCTCATCCTCGACATGGCGGGCAACCGCTCGCTGTCCACGTTGAGGCGTGCCCTCACCAGCGCGGGCACGCTCGTGATCGTCGGCGGCGAGGAGGGCGGCCCATGGCTCGGAGGCACGGACCGTCAAATCCGAGCCCTCCTTTTGTCGCCGTTCGTTCGCCAAAGGCTCCGCACTTTCGTGGCGAAGGAAAGTGCGGACGACCTGCTGGTGCTCAAGGAGCTCATCGAGTCGGGCAAGGTCACACCCGTCATCGACAGAACCTACGAGCTGGGCGAATCCGCCGAGGCCATCCGTGATCTATACGAAGGTCGCGCTTGCGGAAAGCTGGTCCTCTCGGTCTGATGCGCTTGGAAGGGTGCCGGTCGGTATCCCAAAACCCAGGAAACACCCAGTTTCAGGCGTATGTGCGAGTCGCTCACTTGATCAGACTCCCGACATGCCTCACCACCTGCACCTGCTTATGACCTCCATACTTCGATCTTTGTTGATTCCCGCTCTCGTCAGCCTCTTGATCTCGTGCAGCGGCGACACGTCCACTGCGAACACGGCTCCGGTCGATGCCCCCGATGCCCTCGGTCCTCGCGCCGTCGGCTACTCTTCCTTCACTGCCGTCGACGCGTCGCGCTCGGATCGTTCGCTGCTCGTCGATGTTTGGTACCCGGTCGACGACGAAGACGTGGCCGACTCACCGACCGCTGAGTACCTCTTGCTCGATCCGTTCGGGCTTCCCTCTGCGGTTGCGGTCGAAGGTCCCCCGGTGTCGTCACGCCCAGGGCAGACCCTTCTCGTGTTCTCTCACGGCTATGGGGGAATCTCGATACAGTCGTTCGGCTTGATGGAAGCTCTGGCCAGCCACGGTTTCATCGTCATTTCACCCGAGCACACCGGCAACGCCCAGTCCTCTCCGACGGACTCCTTCGACGAGGCCGCTGCCAACCGAGTCCCCGACATCTCGTTCCTCATCGACACGATGTTCGGCCGGAACCAGGATCCACAGGACGCCTTCTACCGACGCATCGATGAGAGCGCCGTTGGTGTCGTTGGCCACTCGTTTGGCGGGATGACGGCCGTCGGCATGGCGGCGGGTTGGGCGGGCGCGCCATCCGACCCGAGAGTCATGGCCATCGCACCGATCTCCGCCGTGATCGACGGTGAGTTGCAGAGCGACGACCGGCCGAGCCCCAATGCCGGTTTCACCCCGGAGCAGCTCGAGAGCATCACCGTGCCCGTCATGCTGATGGGCGGCACCGAAGACACCAACGTCCCCATCGGTAACAACGCGATCGCGTTCGAGCAGATGGTCAACGCGTCTCCGCTGTACAGAGTCGACATCATCGGCGCCAATCACAACCATTTCGCAGCGATCTGTGCCATCGCCGACTGGCTGCTCGATCGCGGTTGGGGCCCGGAGATATGGCCGTCGCTGGGCGCCGAGGCACTCATCGAGCCGTACGAGACCACCTGCAGCCCGGACGTGCTCGCCATCGAGGAAGCCAACCGCCTGCAGAACCTTTACGTCGTCTCGTTCTTCAGGTCGCAGCTGCGCGAAGAACGCGGCTACGATCAATTCCTCAGCCCCGAGTTCGCCGAGACCGAACCCGGGGTCACGTTCACCGCGAAGTAACCGACAGGCCAGGACTGGCGTGACCGAGAGCAATCGACTCGACCGCGCCATCTTCATCGGATGCCTGATCGTCGCGGGCGAAGCGGTATTCAGCTTGCCGTTTCACGTCGCGCGCTTCTTTCGCCCCACCGTTCTTCAAGTATTCGGCTTCACCAACACCGAGCTCGGCGCGGTTCAAGCCGTCTATGGCGTCGTCGCCATCCTGGCGTATTTACCCGGCGGCCTGTTGGCGGATCGATTCCCCGCGCGCCGGCTGCTTACCGGCTCCCTTCTAAGCACGAGCGCGGGCGGTCTTTACTTCGCCTCGATGCCAGGGTTCGACGGCGCCTGGTGGCTCTTCGCGTACTGGGGCCTCACGACCATTCTGCTGTTCTGGGGTGCGCTCATTCGAGCCACCCGGGAGTGGGGCGGGACCGACGAGCAGGGCCGTGCCTACGGTCTTCTCGACGGCGGCCGCGGCCTGTTTGCTGCAGTCCTGGCGGCAGGCGCTGTATTCGTCTTCGAGCGTATGCTTCCCGAAGACCCGACGTTCGCCACCCCAAACGAACGAGTCGAAGCGCTTCGAATCGTCATCCTCGTCTATACCGCGGCTACAGCCCTTGCGGGCGCTTTGTGCTGGTTCTTCGTCCCCGAGCAGCCGGCGCGCCCCGAGGGACACCCACCCGTCCTTCGAAACGTTCGCAAGGTGCTGCGCCTTCGTTCCGTCTGGCTTCAGGCGCTCATCGTCGTCTGCGCGTACGTTGGATACAAGGGCATCGACAACTACTCGCTCTTCGCGGTGCAGGCCTACGGCATGGACGAGGTCGAAGGTGCGAAAGTGACCGCGTTCAGCGCATGGGTGAGACCGGTTGCCGCAATCGGCGCGGGTCTCGTGGCCGATCGCTTCACCGCTTCGCGCGTTTCTGCGCTTTGTTTCGGAGCGATGACCGCTTCTTATCTGTCGTTCGGCCTGACGGATCCCGTGCCAGCTACGCCTTGGGTCCTCTACGCCAACGTCCTCGTCAGTTGCGCCGCCGTGTTTGGGCTGCGTGGGGTTTACTTCGCACTTTTCGAGGAAGGAGCCGTCCCCCTAGAAACGACCGGCACCGCCGTCGGGCTCGTCTCCGTGATCGGCTACACGCCGGACGTCTTCGTGGCGCTCGCTGGCGGCTGGCTGCTCGACCGATCGCCTGGCATCCCCGGCCATCAGCACTTCTTTCTCTTTCTCTCCATCTTCGCCGCCACCGGCCTCGTCGCAAGCCTTTGGTTTCGCAACCGATCGACCTCTTAGCGGGCCATTTCGCTGCGAGAAGCTGGTATAGAGGAAAACGATGTTCGGAACTTCAGAGGGGGAACGGGGTCGCGCCCGATGAGCGATCCCCATGCTCAGCTAGATGCGATTGGGATTGCCTGGCGACTAGGCGCAACGCTTTTCTTCGTGCTTCTCAATGGCTTCTTCGTTGCCGCCGAGTTCGCGCTCGTGAAGGTGCGCTCGACGCGCATCGACAACCTGGCCAAGGAAGGCAGCCGAAGCGCCGTTTTGGTCCAGCACATCCTGAAGCACATGGACCGCTACCTGTCGGCATGCCAGCTCGGAATCACCCTGGCCAGCCTGATCCTCGGCGCCCTGGGTGAGCCCGCCGTGTCGGTGTTGCTCATCGCGGCGCTCGATGGGCTCGGGGTCGAAGTTGCCCGGGACGCGACCTGGCTTCCCATAGTCTCCATCACCATCGCATTCGCTGTGATCACGATCCTCCACATGACCGTGGGCGAGCAAGCGCCAAAGATGTGGGCGCTTCGCCGGGCCGAATCGACCGCCCTTCGCACGGCGCTTCCGCTGAGGATCTTCACCTGGGTTTTCCGGCCGTTCATCGTCGCAATCAACAGCATCTCCAACTGGCTGCTGCGTCTGGCGGGCTTGCCGGCCCATCACGGCGACGAAGCGAGCCATACCGCGGAAGAGATTCGATCGATGCTGGCCCTTTCTTGGGCTGCAGGGCACCTCTCGAAGCTCGAGCATGAGGTCACCGGCAACGTCTTCCGCATCATGGAGCTCGAGGTTCGTCACATCGTGGTGCCACGCATCGACGTCGCCTACCTCGCCACGAACCGCCCCGACGAGGAAAACGTCGCCATCCTCCGGGACAGCGGCCACAGCCGCTTGCCGCTCTGCAAGGTGGGCTTGGACACCATCCTCGGCTTCGTACACACCAAGGACGTGATGCGACAAGCCCTCGATGGGACGGCGCTCGACTTGGGCGCTCTGGCCCGAGACGCCATCTTCGTTCCCGACACGATGTCGATTTCCGACTTCCTGATCGAGCTGCAAACCAACCGACAACACTGCGCGGCCGTCGTCGATGAACGCGGAACCGTCATCGGATTGGCCTTCCGAGAAGACGCCCTCGAGGAAATCGTAGGGCCGCTCGGCGACGAGTTCGATGAGATCACCCGAGAGTTTCAAGAGGTGCGAGACGGTGTGTACGAAATCGCTGGTCGCATGTCCGTCCCCGAGACCTGCGACCGCCTCGACTTCGAGCTTGGGGAAGACGAGGCGGAAGACGAGGACACCATCGGCGGTCACGTGACGGCGCGCTTGGGACGCATGGCCAAGCCCGGCGACCAGGTGCTCGTCGGCCCCTACGTCGCAACCGTCTTGGACGTCGGTCGCCGCCGCGTCCGACGGCTTCGCTTGGAGCGCGCCCCAAGCGAAGAGAAAAGCGAAGCTGAAGCCGTCCTTTGATCCGGCAAGCGACCCCGTATGAGCCCCTGCAAAACAATTACGTATGGGTGCGAATTTGGAAGGATCTCAGATAGATCCGCATGCCAAGACCATCCCTCGGCGCTGGGCAGGGATTCGACGCTTGCAGATTCTGGGGCAGCGCTCGATCTTCCATACCTATGACCAAGTTGTCACGAAATCCCGTTAATGGGAGGTCGTTATGTACTGGACACGATTCTTGGGCGCGCTGGCGGCAGTCGGCGCAATTGCGTTTGCCGGTTGTAGTGAGGACGACGCCGCTGGAACGGTGACCCTCAACCTGACGGTGAACGACTTCATGCCCGGCGAAACTGCTGCGCCGGTGCCCAACGCCGAGGTGTGCGTTCTCGATACCGAGGATTGCACGACGACCGACGCGGATGGTTTGGCCGTAGTGGCCCTTCCTCGAAATTCCGAAACAGGGGTGACCGTCACCGCCAACGGCTTCAATACCACAGTCGTAGCGCAAACCACGAACGCAGACTTCGTGTCCGATCAAACCGCGACGCTGTTGAGTGAGGCCATCGCGGCCACGCTTTCGGCTCTCCTCAACCTCGATTACCCGCTCGTCGGCACCGGTGTCGTCAATGTCAACACGACCTTTTCGTCTCCGGACGGCGGTGGGATTCCGGGGTCAACTTTCGAGCTCACGGACGGCACGGGGAATGGATACTACGTTACCGAAGATGGTTTTCCCGAGGATGACCCCCTCGTCCTCATGGCGACATCGTCCTTTGGGGCTGGCGGTTTCGTCGAGGTGACCCCTGGGGTGGTCGAAATCGACATTGGCGGTAGCCCCGGCGGTTGTGGCGTAGCGCAAGCTTGGCCAGGAAGCACCGCCACCAGCATCCGGCTCCCGGCGCAAGACGGCGCGTTCACATCTTGCGTCGTGTTCTGTGACACGGTCGGCGTGACCGCCACCGTGGTCGGCGCCGCAGAAGTGCTTGGTCCCACGGACCCAATCGAAGGAGCAGAGGTTTGTCAAGACGGCACCGACAACTGCGCAATGACCGATGTCGACGGCGAAGCAACGCTTCAAATACCCGGCAACCTGGAGTTCGCCTACGCGGTCACGCCACCGTCGGACTTCTTTCCGCTGCTTTCCCCGCAGGTTAGCGACAGCAACATACCACTCTCGCCGACTCACACAGTTTTCGGGGTGTCCAACCTGGAGTTGCTTGCGGCGCTCCTCGAGACGGAGTGGCCGCCGACGACCGGTCTGCTCGGTCTGGGGGCATGGAACAATCCGTTCCCCGACCAGGTAGGCATACCAGGGGTGAGCCTCGAGCTCATCGAAGGGACGGGTGTATCGTATTACTTCAACGAGTCTGATGTCCCGGACAAGACGTTGACCGAGACGACGGACAGCGGTCTCGGCGGCTTCATCGAGGCGAGCGAAGGCACCCTCGAGGTTGGCGTCACCTTCGCCGGAGCGAATCTCTGCGAACGGCCCTACAACGCGTGGCCGGGAGCGGAAGCGAATCAGTTCCGATTCCCGAGCCGCGCCGGATTCCTAACCGCAGTTGCCATCTGGTGCGGGCCGGAATAGGCCATCAGCGCACATTGCGAACCGCGTCACGAATCGCGTCACGAAGCGCGGCGCGGATCGCTTCGTAGTCTGTGTTTGCCCGAGCGTCGGCAGGGTCGTCGCTTGGGTAGAACACGGGGCCCGGATGCACGTATGCAATAGTCCCGTCCCGCGCGATGATGAAGCTGGCGGAGGTTGCGGCTCGGCGCCGGCCCTCGAGCCACCACTGCGAGAGCGTCTTCCAGGAGTGGTCGTACGCGATTGGAAACTTCACCCCGAGATCATTCGCCCGGGCCAGCACCGTCTTCCACGGCCTTTCACTGCCCAAGGGTTTGGAGTGATAGAGCCCGACGAACGTGACTTCTTTGGTGCGAAACTCATCCGCCAGCCTCTGCATGGCGGGCATGCTCGCTGCACAATAGTCGCAGGTATCGGTCCAAAACCGCACCATGACCACACGCCCCCGCAGGTCGTGCAGCCGAAGTGGCTTCGAATTCTCCCACTCCGGCCCGGCCATCCACTCCGGCGCTTTGGTGCCGACGAGATCTGCGCCGCTACTCGGTTTCCCCTGCCCGGCGCCCGTCCCCGGTAGCAACACCAGAACTAAACCCAAGGTGGCTAGCGCCATCCGCACGCGTTGACCACAAGATGCGGTGACCTTCCATGTCGATGATGATCGCGAGCTGCTCATCAAAAGCGGTCGTAGTATTCGCGGACTTTCGGAAGACTTTGGATTCGTTCGAGGTGTTCGACGAGCAGCGGGGCCAAGTTGTCGGGGAGGTCTTGGGGCATGTGGTCGAGGACCCCAGACCGAAGGCTTCGAACCCAGACCATGACTTTGAGGTCAGCGACCGTTAGCCGTCCGTCGGCGAAGTACTCACCGCCGTGCGCCTCGAGCAGCTCCTGCAGCCGCTCGAGGTAGACCGCTATCGGTCCGTCTGCGAGCGCCTGGCGAGCTGCCTTCTTTTCGGCCTCGTCTTTGATCGAGAATGTGGTTGTGACCTTGGAGATGATGTCTTCGACGGCGTCCATTGCCTCGTCGCAAAACGCGGCTTGAAGAGGATCGGTCGGGTAGAGCCCGGCGAGCCTGCCGACATAGCGGTTGATCGCGTTGCACTGACTCAACTGCGTTCCGTCGATTTCGAGCATCGGGACGCGTTTGAAAGGGAAGCTCGAATGGGCATCGCCGAACTGCCGAAAACTGATGCGCTTGTCTTCGAAGTCAACACCGCCGATGTACATGGCTAGGCGCGCGGGCTCGCCCCGGCCGCCGTGCATGTCGAAGTACGTGAGCTCGAGCTTAGGCATGGCGCCGAGTGTACCTCACCCCGGGGAGGTTTGCTCGGCCTCGAGTGCGCGCGGTTTTGCAAACGATGCAATCATTTGACTCACCTGCATGATCACCTTGGCTCCGCCGGACTTCGCACGCCGAGCGAGCTCTTGGAATGCTCCGAACTTGCTCCTCGCATCCAAGACCACGTTGCCCGCCTGCTCCAAAAAGCGCCGGTCGATCATCACGTTGCCGGTGATGAGAAGCCCCGCGCCGCCATGCGACCAGCGTTCGTCCAAACGAAAGTGACGTTCGTTGGGGTCGCCGTCGACAGGATCGGCGATGTTCTCGGTCATGGCGGCTTTGGCTACTCGATTTTTCAGCTCGAGGCCGTTCGGGAGCGTGAGCGGAGTTTCAATCATCGTCGGCGATGCTGCGCGTAGCAGCCTCGCACCCATTCGATCATGTGGTAGCCGCGCCACTGCTCCAGCCACGCATCCATGGTCTTTCCATATGCCATTCGGGGATAGAACGGGTGCTCCGCCGGTCGCGCCAGGGGCGAAAGTATGGATGCCATGGTCAGGTCGGCCAATGTGAACGTGTCGCCCACCAAAAACCGGCTTCGGTCCCGAAACGATGCATCGCGCTGCTCGAGGAAGCCCCGAACGATCTTCTCGCTCTGCGCAGTGGCCACTGGATTCACGCCAAGCGCCTTGAATACAAGCCTGCGCGACGCTGGAAAAACCAGCTTCTGGATCCGGGCTTCGGTCGTGCTCACGTTGAGCGCCCACGCCTTCTCCAGCAGCGTCGGATCTTCTCCGATCGCGAGGTAGACCATCCTTCGGACGTGAGGCCCAAGCGACCTGGCTTCGTCCGCCACCCGAATCACTTCCTTCCGATGCTCGGCGGGCACCAACACGGGCTGTGGGAGGCGCTCCTCGAGGTGCGCACAAATCTCCGCGCTCTCTTGGATCGTTCGCCCGTCGATGTGCAGGACCGGCGTGTACGTCTTGTTGAGTCGCCAGGTTCGCAGCAGGTGCAGCATGGGCGCCCACGACTCCTCTCGGTACGCTACGCGTTTGAAATCCAAGGCCCAGCGCGCGTTCTCGCAGAAATGCGAAAGCGCGAAGGTGTGCAGAATGGTGGGCGCGTCAGTCAAGGGCCGGGTGCAGCTGTAGCATCAACCGGGGTGCGCCCCTAGATCCCGGAACGTCGTCGTCATGTGGGAGACACATGCATTTCGCCTCTGGATCTTTTCGGACCTTCGTGATCTTCCTCACATTTGGTTACCCGGCGGAACGTTGGTGATCATCGGATTTCCACGGCGGCTTGGAATCATTCTTCGATCAACCGTCTTCCCTATAGAAAAACGGCGCCGCTCAATGGTAATGTCCAGCTCCCCGTTCCCCCTAGGAGGAGTCCATGCCGGCCTCGCGTCCGAATTCGTGGTTAGTCTTGTTTTTCGTCGCTTCGCTCGTAGTCGCTGGCTGCGCCAACGAGCCGACGACCGGTGAACCCGGTTCGCTGAACGTGAATCTCGAGCTGCTAGGCGACATCACGATCAATCAAGTCGCCTGGGAGGTTCGCGGAAACGGGATCACACCCATAAGTGGCGCGATCAACACCAGCGCGATTGGCTCGACGCCTTCAGTGGAAGTCTTTGGAATTCCGTCTGGCAGCAACTACCTCATCACGATGACGGCCACGTCTAGTGACGGTGGCACCTCGTGCGAGGGCTGGGCGGAGTTCGACGTCAACCCTGGGGTAACCACCAACGTCATGGTGATGCTGAACTGCAAGCCACCCCAGACCCTCGGTGGGGTTCGGGTCAACGGGAAGTTCAATTTCTGCGCGGACCTGTACCGGGTGGTCGTGGCTCCCCTTCAGACTTCCGTTGGAAACGACGTCGCACTCTCGGCGGCGGCGGTCGACCTGGAAGACGACGAAATCCTTTACCGTTGGGAAGCGACGGACGGGTTCATCGATGATCCAACTGCGCCGGAGACGACCTACACCTGTCGAACGGCGGGTCCTCATGCGGTTCGCGTCGAGGTGAGCGACGACAGCTTCGACTATTGCATCTCGGACTGGACGGTTGCGATCACCTGCGTCAGCGGTGACGCTCCAGAGTGTGAGCTCGACGGAGACTGCGACGCCGGCGAGGTCTGTGAGCAGAACGTTTGCGTGCCGGATGTCGAGTGCAACGTCGACGAAGACTGTGAGGCTGGCGAGGTCTGCATCGTCAATGTGTGTGTGCCGGATGTCGAGTGCAACGTCGACCAAGATTGCGACGTTGGCGAGGTCTGCTTCGCCAATGAATGTATTCCAGACCTCGAGTGCAACGTCGACGCAGATTGCGCTGTGGGCGAAATCTGCGCAGGAAACGTCTGCATTCCAGACCTCGAGTGCAGAGTCGACGAAGATTGCGCCAGCGGTGAAATTTGCGTGGGCAACGTCTGCGTTCCTGACGTCGAGTGCAACGTCGACCAAGATTGCCCTGCTGGCGAGATTTGCTTCGCCAACGAATGTGTGCCGGACCTCGAGTGCAACATCGACCAAGACTGCCCCCTCGGGGAGATTTGCGTGGCCAATGAGTGCGTGCCCAACATCGAGTGCAACCTCGATGAAGACTGCGACGCAAGCGAGATCTGCGTAAACAACCTGTGCGTCCTGGATGCCGGGTGCAGCAGCGACCAAGACTGCGTCGATGACAACGAATGCACGGTTGGCGTATGCAACGTAGGCACCGGCGTTTGCAGCAACAGCGACGTACAAGACGGCACTGTATGTGACGGCGGAAATGGCCTCTGCGCGGTCGGTGAGTGCCGGACGAACGAGCTCCTGGGCACCGACTTCGTCATCGTCTTCGAAGCGAATTACCTCCCCGCGCAGCTGTCCTTGGGCTTGTCCGGGCCGCAGGCCACCAACGGGGTCGTGTCCATTCCCGCGCTCGGATTCAGTCAGCCGTTCTCCGTAGTCCCCGGTATAGTCACCACGCTAGCCTTGCCGCCCCTTGCGGAGGTCACTTCGAGCGATGTCGTCGAGCCAGGAGCTGCGGTGCGCGTGGTCTCGGAAGAACAGATCACCGTCTACGGCCTCAATCGCCTGTTGCTGTCGACCGACGCGTTCGCAGCGTTGCCAGTCGAGGTTTTGGGTCAGCGCCATCGAATCGCGGCCTGGTCGGGCGGGGTCAACGGCCCCTCGCAGCTTGCCGTGGCGGCGGTCCCCGCCTTCGAAGGCGACACGACGACACCCACATCCGTGACGATCACGCCTTCCGCCGCTGCTGGCGCTCGACCCGCAGGGATCCCCTTCACGGTCGTGCTCCGACCCCTGGACGCGTATCAACTCCAGTCCGAGGGGGATCTGACTGGCTCCCTCATCGTATCCGATCGACCCATTTCCGTCTTTGGGGGCAACCGCTGCGCAAACATCCCGGACCAACAAACCGGTTTCTGCGATCATGTGGTCGAGCAGCTCCCGCCCGTCTCCATCTGGGGCACCGAGGCGCTCACCGTGCCTCTGGCCACGCGCACAAATGGAGACACGTTCCGGATCATGGCGGACCAGAACGGGACGCAGGTTCAGCTACAAGGCGCGACCCCGGAGCTCATCAACCTGAATGCCGGCGACTTCGCCGAAAGGAACCTCACCGGTAGCTATCGTATCACCGCGAATACGCCAATCCTCGTGTCCCAGTTCTCCAACGGCACCCAGTGGGATGGGGTCACCTCCGATCCCTTCATGATGCTGATTCCATCGGCTGCGCAGTTCATCCGCACGTACACCTTCGCGACGCCCGGCTCGGGCTTCCCCGAGAACTATGCGAACATCGTTGCCCTCACCAGCGACGTGTCGTCTGGCAGCGTGCTGCTCGATGGTGCGCCGCTGGCCGCAGGTTCGTTCACCGCTTTGGCGGGCACGCAATACTCGACCGCGCAGGTTCCAATCACAGTTGGGTCACACACCCTGATCGCGCCGAACCCCCTAGGCCTCTACGTCTACGGATATGCGGCCTTTGATTCCTACGGCTACCCCGGCGGCTTCTCGACCGGAAACGGGCTTCTGCCCTAGAAGCGCAGGCTCGACCCCAGCGACACCGACCGATGCCGAGCTTCGTCGTTCCGTCTGACCCGAGCGCGCCCCGCGCCGCGCCGATCCCCACCTCCATCGACGTACTCCATCTCGATGACGCCATCGTCGTCGTCGACAAGCCTTCGGGCCTCTCGGTTCACCGCGGGGACGACCAGGGCACGACCTTTGCGCTCAATCTGACGCGCAACGCCATCGGTCAGTGGGTCTACCCGGTGCATCGCCTAGATCGGGCGACCAGCGGCGTGCTCGTGTTTGCCCTCTCGTCGGAGTATGCCCGGATCCTTCACGACTCTTTCAGCACGCGTACCGTGCACAAAACGTACTTGGCATTGGTCCGCGGCACGCCTCCACCAAGCGGAGTCATCGACAGCCCGATGGCCAAGCGCGAGGGAGGCCCGGACGTTCAATCGCTGACCGACTTTGAAACACTCTTCGTTGCCGATCAGCGGCTCTCACTCGTCGAGGCGCGACCACGGACCGGACGTCGTCACCAGATCCGCCGCCATCTTCGACGCATCGACCACCCCATCGCGGGGGATGTTAGGTACGGAAACGGACCGGACAACCGTCGCTACCGCGCCGAGCTGGGTCTTTACCGGCTCGCCCTCCACGCGCAGCGGCTGACGATCACGCACCCGGCGAGCGGCGAGCGCGCCAGTTTCCAAAGCCTGGTACCTGAGGATCTCTCGGGCCCGCTACGCCGCATCGGCGTGCCCTCAGCACTCTTCGAGACCTGATTTGGCGCCCATCGCGAAGGCCGGCTTGCGGCTTTGCTCAACATTTGCTTCATAAGCGGCCATGCCCGACTTCGACACAGCTGACTTCCACAACGTTCTGCTCGCCGGCCCGCGCTCGAGCGGGAAAACCACCCTAGCCGAAGCCCTCCTGTTCCGCGCCGGTGAAATCAGTCGCCAGGGCAATGTCGAGGCCGGCACCGCGGCGAGTGACTTCGAGAAAGAGGAGCAAGCGCACCACTACTCGGTGTACTCGACGCTCCTTCACGCCAGCCATCAAGGCAAGCGTATCAACATTCTCGATCTTCCAGGTGCGCCTGATTTCATCGGACAGGCCATCGCTTGCCTTCCGGCCGCCGAGACGATGTTGCTGGTGATGGACCCCGAGCGCGGGATCGATAGCATGAGCCGGCGTCTGCTGAAGCTCGCCCGTAGTCTCGACTTGCCCGTTGCGATTGTCGTCAGCCACATCGGAGAGGGCGTCGCGCATCTCGAGCCATTCCTGAACGAGCTCAAAGAAGCGTTCGGCCGCGGCTGCCTTCCTATCAACTTGCCCGCCGAAAAGGGCACGGCCGTCATCGATTGCCTGTTGAACGGGAAAGGCGACAGCGACCTCGGCCCCGTCGCCGGCTTCCACACGGAGCTCCTCGATCAGGTCGTCGAGATCGACGACGCGCTGATGGAGCGGTACCTCGAGGGTGAAGAGCCGAACTACGACGCTCTTCACGAGCCGTTCGAGCGCGCCATGGATCAAGCGCACGTGATTCCCGTCTGTTTTACCGACGCGCTGAGCGGGGCAGGGGTGGAGTCGCTCCTCGACATCATCGTGCGACACTTCCCAAGCCCTCCCGAAGGGAACCCACGTCCATTCTTCATCGGCGAAGGAGAAGACGAAGCGCCTTTCGTTTACACCGATGACGCAGCCAAGACGCTGCTCGCCCGCGTATTCCACGTCACCACGGACCCTTACCTGGGCAAACTGTGCCTGTGTCGGGTTTACCAGGGCACCATGAAGACGGGCGACCAGCTCTTCATTGGGGACGGAAAAAAGCCCATTCGCCTGGGGCACCTCTTCAAGCTGCAGGGCAAGCAACGCACTCCCGTGCATGGAATCATTGCGGGTGACCTGGGAGCGATTGCCAAAATCGATGAGCTGCACCTGGGCGACGTCCTTCACGACGATCACGCGCTCGACCACGTCCACCACAAGGCGCTGCCGTATCCCGCGCCGCTCCACGGTCTCGCCGTCGTTCCCAAAACTCGAGGCGACGAAGAGAAGATTACCGAGGTCCTTGCCCGGATCCGAGAGGAAGACCCCACCTTCGAGGCGCATTTCGAGCCGGAAACGCACGAGCTGGTCATCCATGGCCTCGGCGAAATGCATTTGAGCCTGGTGATCGAGCGGATCAAGAACCAGGGCGTCGACGTGGAAACCAAGCCGCCGAAGATCGCCTATCACGAAACGATCATGGGGCAGGCGGAGGGCCACTACCGGCACAAGAAGCAAAGCGGCGGCGCCGGCCAGTTCGGCGAAGTCAAGCTTCGCGTCGAGCCACTCGAACGAGGGGCAGGTTTCGAGTTCGTCGACAAGATCGTCGGCGGAGTGATCCCCAAGGGCTTCATGCCGGCCATCGAGAAGGGTATTCGCGACATCATGCGGCAGGGCGTCGTCGCGGGCTATCCGATCGAAGATGTGCGCGTGACGGTCTTCGACGGGAAGACGCATTCGGTCGACAGCAAGGAGATCGCTTTTCGGACCGCTGGAAAGTTCGCGTTCAAAGACGCCTTCCTCAAAGCCAAACCGCACATCCTCGAGCCGATCGTCAGCATCGAGGTGACGACGCCAGGCGACTCGGTGGGATCGATCACCGGTGACCTATCGAGCCGCCGCGGCAGGGTGTTCGGCACCGATATGATGAGCAGCGGCGCCGCGGTCGTGAAGGCGTCCGTTCCTCTAGCTGACATGATGGACTACGAGCCGGCCCTCAAGAGCATGACCAAGGGCCGCGGCAGCTTCACGATGGAGCTCAGCCACTATGACCCGGTTCCCGAGCGAATCGCCAAAGACCTCGTCATGAAACACGGCGCACGCTAACGCCGAGCTCGCGCCGAATTCGTTGGTACTCTGGGCTGATGTGTCCATCAACCTCGCGTACCGAACAGCGGGCGCGATGAACGACCTCCGCAGGCTCCGGCGACAGCTCGAACACCGTAAGAAACGGCCTTGGCCTGTCGGCGCACATCAAAAAGTCGGCCCGACCGGTCAGATGAAGATTGTGCTCCGCCGCGGCGACTGTGACGCGTGCGCTCCAACGCGTCTGAAACACCACGTAGAATCGAGCTCCCTCGCCCAACGTTCGGGCAGCCGTCTCCACGTAGGCTTCGACGCCGCCACGTTCCTCGAAGCGACATGCGCGTCGCTGTGGGTCTTCGGGCAGCACACCGGAGTCGAGCGGGAAGTACGGAGGCGATCCCGTGATGAGCCCGTAGCGCTGGCCGCCAAAATCGAGCTCACGAAAATCCCCGTGGCGGACATCAATTTGATTTTCATGCTCAGGGAGCTCGGCAATAGAGCGTCGTGCCATGGCGACCGACGGAGCCTGCGCCTCCACGCCGAGTGCAATCTGCGGGCGGAGCTTGTGGCTGACCATCAGGAGCACCGAACCCACTCCGCAACCGAGGTCGAGGTAGTGGGCAGGGGCCACCTGATTTCGGTGGATGGCGTACCAAGCGGTGATCAGGTCATCTGTGCTGGTGCGATGGCCCCCCGAACGCTGGTAGATGTGCCAATCGCCGATGAGTCGGTCGCGCCCCGCATCGTCTGGCCAGCTCACGGGCTCGGACGCTGGCGTCGGCGTTCGCATGCACGATGCTACCGAGCAACGGCCTCTAGTCAATTCCAGGCTTGCGTCGCTCTTCCAAGAAGCGTTTTCGTTCGAGCCGAGCTGCTGCAACCTGTTTCACGGCTTCTTCGATTTTGGGACCAAGCAGTCCGTTGGTTTCGTTGAGGCGGTCGATGAAGGCCTGATCGAGCGGGGTCTGCTTCACAACGAGCTCGTAGAGCGCATCGAAGACCTCGATGACTTCAGCCTCCAGTTGCTCTTCTTGTTCCCGCACCTCAGTAGGGGTTTCGCGATCTTGGGTCCGCAGCTCGGGCTCGACCTTACGGATCGCGGCCTCGGCATCGCCCGCGCCAAGCCAGCGGAAGACCGCATGCAGAGTCTCCTCGGGGGCGTTGAGCACCGAGTCGTAGGCCACCATGTAGAACGGATAGCGTCGTGTCACGATGTCACTGATCAAGGAAAAGTTCTCGACCCACCACTCGACAATCGGCGACATGACCACGGGGGGAGGCATGGGCTTGCTCGCGCCCTTGCGTGCGGCCTCCTTTGCTTCGATTTCGATCGCGTAAAGCCGATTGACGGAGCTGACGTACTGCCTCCAGGGACGAATGGTTGCGACGACTCTGCCGATGAACGCGCGGTCGGTCTTTAGGAGGCCGGGAATGAACACTTTGACCGCGTGTCGCTCGGTCTGCTCCGGAAAGAGGTACGTCCCGGTCTTCGGGTCGGGGTTGGTTTCGTAGTAGATCCCGCGCCGTAGCTCCGACTCCCAGAAGCCGCCGGGATTCGCGTCCTTCAGGGTGGTCTCCCAGTTGCGAGGGAACGCGTCGCCGATGGGAGGAAAGCCCGCGGCCGTCAGCAGCTGCATCCACATCGAGGTGCCCGAGCGTTTCGTGCCGGTGACGATGATCATCGAGTATTTGGCTGCGGTCTTAGTTACACGCCTGGGCGGCGGCGTCGAACTCGTCGGCGCAGCTGTTCGTTAGGGGGTTCTCGAGCTCCTGGCAGGTCAGCGGCGCGCCGCATTGGAAGTAGCTGATCGCCGCGGCTTCGCATTCGCTGCTAATGGGTCCGTCCAAGGCGTACGCCGTCGTCAGGTAGCTGACGCAGTCGTCGGTGTTGGCGTAGTTGCCGGGGAAGCACTCGACCAGTTTCATGCAAAACGCTTGTAGCGAGCTGGCCAGGGTCGTCCCATTCGTGCCCCCGGTTCCACTGGTCCCGCCCGTCCCGGCCGAGCCGCCCGTTCCGCCGGTCCCCGCACTGCCGCCTGTGCCAGCGGTTCCGCCCGTGCCACCGGTCCCCCCCGTGCCACCGGTTCCACCGGTAAAACCAAAACCGTTCGGGTTGTCTGACTCGCCGCAACCGCTCAAGGCCAAGGCCGCGACGGCCAACTTCGGAATGATTCGCTTCGGATTGAGCATCAAGTACATTTCCCTTCGGGGCCTGAACCTAGCCGCTAGCCCTCTCGAGCGCACCCCGAAGGCTGATTCCGGCCAGTCGATCGGTCGCGCCGCCCTCGGGCCCGCGTTCCACCCCTCCAGGCCCGTCCCGCCGCTTCGGTCGGTTTCGTCTCAAAATCGACCAAAGCGCTGTGGGTTGGGTTTTGTCGCCGAAGGACGGGCTGCCGTCCTCTGGCGCTCGTTTGGAGGGGGGGCGACCGCCCGTTAGTCTGAGGGTATGCAAGCGCGAGACTTCGGAAGTCCTGCTTTGATCGGACCGTTCGATCGTGCGCAGGGGGCCATGCTCCGAAAGGCCGTCGAGCGCGCGAACTCCGGTTCCTATGTGTCGAGCACCATCTTGGGTTCGCAAGACGATATCTCCGAGCTACGTCCGAAGTGTATTTTCGTCGATGGCGAGACCGGGGAGCTTGAAACGACGACGACCTGGATTCGCGAAGACCCCTTCCTGTTTGCAACGCCCGTCATCGCGATGGTCTCCGACCTTCGCGATGCCTCCTTCGTTCAAGCCTACCGAAAGGGAGCGGACGACGTAATCCTGCGTTCGAACATTGGTGGTGTGACCCGCCGCATAGCGAACCTTCAAAATTTCGATCCGACTGCACGACCGCCCGTCTCCCGGGGTCGTGTCGTGATTAGTCATCATGTCGAAGAGTATCGACGGCTTCTGGGCCGCGTACTTCGCCAGGCATGCTTCGATGTGCACTTTGCAGTCGATGCGGACGAAATTGTCGCCGCCATGGCATCGGAGCTGGAACCGGATCTGGTGGTCGTTTCCAACCAGCTGCTACCCATGGCCAGCATTGAAGAAGTCAGGCGAATGGCCAATGCCCCGAAGACTCGTTTTGTCGTCGTCTCAGCGACGGCGTCGACCCGGATCATGCTGGACCCCAAGTTCCCGCACTCGGCCACCATCTCGGAACACGCCCCTCACGACCACCTACTCTTTTTGGCAAACGACTTGCTGAGGGACGGTTGCCGCAAAGGACGACAGTCACCTCGCTACTTGTTCGATACGATTTGCAGCTTTCGAACGGAGGGTGAGTTCTCACCGGAGTACGGCCTGACCTACAACATGAGTCAGACCGGCATCTACGTGCGCACGCTCGACCCGCCCGCGAAGAACACCACGCTCTGGCTCGAGCTGAGGCCGCCCGGCACGACCGCGACGGTACACTTGCGCGGCACCCTCGTGTGGGTCGCGACGCCCGGGGCCTGTTCACGCGCAACCCCGCCTGGCTTCGGCCTGGAGATCAACGCTCAGGCCTCGCCGGCGCGTGACTTGAAGCTCTACCGAGATGCGTACAACACCCTGGCACAGGTGCCGAACCAGATCGCATTGAGCTGGCGACCCTGAGCTAGGGGAGGCATACCGAGCGGGGCAGACATGAAAGGCCTCGCAATCGATGACCAGCTGAGCATCCCAGGCGGTGACCTGTCGTGGAGCGCTGCCCGTTCGTCCGGCCCTGGCGGTCAGAACGTGAACAAGCTCGCGACGAAGGTGACTCTTCGATTCGACGTCGATGGTACGGCTGCGTTGACCCAAGCCCAGAAGCAGCGCCTGCGCAAGCTTGCAGGTCGTCGCATGGACGCCGCAGGCGGAATTCTGATCAGCGCTCAGGCCGAGCGATCGCAACGGCAGAACCTCGAGCGGGCACGCGCAAGCCTGCGTCGGTTGATTCTAAGATCGCTGGTCCCACCGAAGCGCCGCGTCGCAACGAAACCATCGAAGTCCCAGAAGCGCCGCCGTCTTCGAGATAAGCGCCATCAGAGCGAAAAGAAGAGACGCCGAGCACCGGCTCGAGGGGAGGACGACTAGCCCCGAAGCCGCTTCTTCACCGTCCGCCTCAGCACGGGAAGCAGTTTGGTTTCAAACCACGGGTTCTTTTTCATCCAAATGCGTGAGCGCCAGCTCGGGTGAGGGAGCGGGATCGTTCGGGGCCCGTACTCCGTGAATGCGGCTACGGTTTCCGTGAGCGTCTTCTTCCGAGAAGAGCCGAGATACTGCTGCTGTGCGTATTGGCCGCACAAGAGAAGAAGCGGGTCCGGCGCGATGGCGTTCAGCACGGGCTCGTGCCACTGCGGCGCGCACTCCGGCCTCGGTGGAGCGTCACCGCTCTTGGCTTTCCCGGGGTAGCAGAAGCCCATCGGAACCAGTGCGAACGAATCTGCATCGTAGAACGCCTCGCGGGAGACGCGGAGCCAGTCACGCAGGTGGTCCCCAGAGGGGTCGTCCCACGGAATGCCCGTCTCGTGCACCTTGGTCCCGGGCGCCTGGCCGACGATGACGATTCGGCTCTTCGACGAGAATTGCACCACGGGCCGCGGGCCGAGCGGTAGGTGCTCGCTGCATATTTGGCAACGCGCGATGTCCTTCTTGAGCGCTCCCAATGAAATCGCCATCGAGCCCAGAGCTTACCACCTCGAACCGCCACGGGGGTTGCACATCGAAGGAGGCGTCCGCGCAAAGCGAACCCGACGCCCGTGGAACAGGGACCACTCTCCCAAAGCGCAAGCGTCTGCTGTAATCTCGTCGCATGTCCGACGCAGACCCAGAGAATTTCTCGACGGCGGAGCGGCTCCTGGAGCTCGAGGCGATCAAGCAACTCAAGGCCCGCTACTTCCGATTGATGGATACCAAGCAGTGGCTGCCTTTCTCGCAAGTCTTCACCGACGACGTCGTGGTCGACGTGTCGCACGACAAGCACACTCCCGGCGGCACGATTCGGGGCCGAGCAGAAGTCGTGGACTTCATTCGCAAGGCGGTTGGCAAAGCGACGACCGTTCACCACGGCCACATGCCCGAAATCGAGCTGCTCAGCCCAACCGAAGCGCGAGGGATCTGGGCGATGGACGACTACGTCGAGTTCAAACCCTCACGCGGCATCCGCGGCTACGGTCACTACGACGAAGCGTACCGCAAAGAGAAAGGCGGCTGGCGCATCAGCAAGCTCAAGCTCACGCGCATTCGCGTGGACCCGCTCGGCTGACCCGATGGTTGTTCCGAAGCTGGTTGCGTGCGAAAGGACAGGAATGAACCCCATCTCGCTCCGCTTCCTTCTCGCCACCGCCATGACGTCGTCCGCCGCCTGCGCAGGCAGCGATGCCGTGACTGACGCTGGCACCGACGCTGGCACCGACGCGGGCACCGACGCTGGCACCGACGCTGGCACCGATGCGGGCATGACCGAGTGGCGGATCTTCCGGACCGACACCATTCAAGACGCAAACCTCGACGGGATTGCCGGTGCCGATGCGATCTGCGCGGCGCAAGCCCTGGCCGCAGGTCTCGAAGGCGAGTTCAAAGCCTGGCTGTCGACCATTGGCTCGCCCGTCGCCGATCGCGTCACCCAGGCCACCGGCCCCTATGTTCTCGTGGACGGAACCCGGGTGGCCGACGACTGGGACGATCTAGTCGACGGGTCGATCCTCGCGCCCATCAATCTCGACGCGAACGGCGTGTTCCGCCGCGGCGACATATGGACCGGGACCCTCGCCACCGGCGCCTCTTATGCCGGCGACGACTGCAAAGGGTTCACGGATGGCATGACGGGTACGGCCCAGTGCGGCGCGAGTAGTGCGACGAACGCGAGGTGGACGGAGAATATCACTCCGGCATGCTCCACGCCGCTGGGCCTCTATTGCATCGAGCAGTAGCGAGGCCCCCTACCGCGCTTCGGCCGCACGTCGTGCTAGCTCGTCCGCGGACACGTCCTCGATGCGGGTTCCGATCCACCAGACGTTGCCGCACGGGCCGGTGACGCCTGCACCGCGGTCGCCGTAGAATTGATCGGCCGGCTCCATGATGGACGTCGCACCTGCGGCAAGAGCCCGAGCGTACACCGCGTCGCAGTCGGGAACGTAGAGATACAACGAAGCGGGCATGGCTTGGCCTTGAGGTTTGCCCAACATCACGAACGAGTCGCCGATCTTCACTTGAGCGTGCCTCACGGTTCCGTCGGGGTTCTCCATGCGTTCAAATTGTTTCGCGTCGAACGCCTGCTCGACGAAATCGATCAACTTGGCGCCGTCCTCGACGAGTATGTACGGGGTCACCGTGTGAAAACCTTCTGGAATCGCTTTGACAGCCATCTTGAAACCTCCTCTGTGTTACTTTCCATCGCCCAGAACTGCCCAAGGGCCCAAGAGGTAACCGTTTTTGCCGATACTTGCCATCGATCTCGGTACATCGAACGTCAAGGCCGCCGTCGTCGGGCGCGATGGCGCCTTGCTTGGCACCGGTCGCGGGTCGATCGAGACGATTCACACCCCGGACGGCGGCGCCGAGCAAGATGCAGAGCGCGTTTGGCAAACGGTTCTGGCGGCTGCCGATCAGGCCCTCGCCTCCCTGCCGAACCGGCGCGAGGTCCGCGGCATTGCCTGCGCGAGCCAGTACTCCTCGATCGTTCCGGTCGACCGCCACGGTCGTCCCACCGCCAACATGGTTGTCTGGATGGATCAGCGCGGCGCGCTGGCGCGCTTGAAAACGCTGCCAGGCGGTCAGCGCATGAAACCGAATCCCTATCAGATGGGGCGCTGGATACAGATTCACGGAATCCCTCCGCTCGACTCGGGCGCCGACTCGCTCGCCCACATGCGCTGGCTCAAGCTCGCGCGCCCAAAGGCCTACGAGCGGACCGCGACTTTCCTCGAGCCGATGGACTACATTGCGATGCGCCTGTCAGGTCGCCCAGTCAGCAACCGCTGCTCCAGCTTCCTGATGCTGCTGACCGACAACCGGCGTGGCGATCCCGTCTATCACCCGACCTTGCTGCACTGGTCCGGCCTCGACCCCGCAAAGCTACCGGAGCTCGTTCGCGTGGATGAGCCGCTTGGGCCCGTGCTCGCTGAGGTTGCTGAGCGACTCGGGCTAGCGAGCGACACGCTTGTCTTCCCTCCGATCAACGACACCCAGGCTGGCGGCGTCGGCGCCGCGGCATTTGCCGGTGACCACGCCGGGATCTCGATCGGCACGACCGGAGTCTGCGTCACCCATGTCGACTTCAAGAGAACCGACATCCTGAACTCGCTGGTCAGCATGCCATCCCCGATCCCCGGCCGTTACTTCGTCATGGCGGAAGCAGGAATCGGCGGGGGCGCCTTGGACTACTTCCTCGAGCATCTGGTGTTCGCCAAGGACGGCTTCGGTGACCATCGCCACGCCGAGCGGTTCTCGGCTTTGGATCGTGCCGCCGCGGCGATCGAACCCGGCAGTGACGGCGTCCTGTTTCTGCCCTGGCTGACCGGTTCGGTGACCCCCGCCGAAGACGGCAAAGTACGCGGCGGCTTTCTGAACCTTTCCCTTCAAACGACACGGGAGCATCTAGGCCGGGCGGTGCTCGAAGGCGTGGCGTTCAACCTCCGATGGGTTCAAGGGCGGGTCGCCCGATTTGCCAAGCGGGACATCTCGCGCATCCGGTTCTACGGAGGCGGCGCACTCTCGTCGACCTGGGCGCAGATCTTTGCCGACATCCTGCAGCTTCCGGTAGAGCAACTCCGCGACCCGGAGTACGCCGCGAGCCGCGGCCTCGCGCTGCTCGGCTTCCATCATCTCGGCGAGCTCAGCTTGGAACAGATGCAGGCGAGCATATCGGTTGCGGCAACCTATGAGCCGCGTCCACAGCTTGCCGCGCGCTACAATGCCATGTTCGCGCAGTTCGTCCGCGCGTTCAGGAAGAATCGTTCCGTATTTCGTGCGCTGAACGTTGGGAGTGAGTCATGACCGACACGATTGAATCCTTGATGCGAGGCCTCTACCCGTACGCGGAAAGTCACGGTGTGATCCGCGATTTCCCGTCGAAGGGGCGCTCGACCGACGCGATCCTCGAAGAGCTCCGCGCTGTCGCAGCCACAGAGGACGAGGCCTGGGAGAACGGCCGTTGCTCGGGCACGATGTACAGCGGCGACCACGAGCACTACGATTTCCTGAACGCGGTCTGCGCTCTTTTTTCGTACGTGAACTCGCTTCAGCGCGACATCTGCCCCAGCATGACGCGGTTCGAGTCAGACATCATCGCCATGACCCTCGATCTGATGCACGGCGACGAAGCAAAGAAGCACAACCCGGCTCACGAGGCCTGCGGCGCGGTCGGTTTTGGCGGTACCGAGAGCATCATCAATCCCTTGCTCATCTATCGCGACAGGGCCCGCGAAGAGCGCGGCGTCGATCGTCCGAAGGTCATCGTCCCGGACACCGCCCATCCCGCCTTCCGCAAGGGTGCGCACCTGCTCGGCATCGAGGTCGTGCAGGCGCCAACCGATCCAACGAGTACCTTGGTCGATCTGGACTTCGTGCGCGACCAGATCGACGATCGGACGATCGCTCTCGTTGGCTCGGCTGGCAACTATCCGTACGGTACCATTGACCCGATCGCTGCGCTATCTGACCTGGCCGTGCATCACGGCATCGGCCTGCACGTGGATGGCTGCCTCGGCGGTTTCATCCTGCCTTGGGGTGAAGCGCTCGGCTACGACATCCCCGTCTTTGACTTTCGTTTGCCAGGTGTGACCTCGATCTCCGCCGACACGCACAAGTTTGGATACGGCCTCAAGGGCACGTCGGTCGTGGTCTACCGGGACGCGACCTATCGCAAGCATCAGTACTACATCGAGCCGAGCTGGAAGGGCGGCATTTACGCCTCGAATGGGCTGGCCGGCAGCCGTTCTGGGGGGCTCATCGCGGCGACCTGGGCCGCAATGGTGCGCTACGGCAAGGAAGGATATCTGCGCTACGCCAAAGAGATCTTCGAGACCTCGTTCAAGATGCAAGACTCGGTCAAGAGCTTCTCCGAGCTCGCGCTCATGGGGTCACCGACGTTTTGCTTCTCGTTTCGGTCGGGTGAATTCGACATCTACCACGTCAACGACTTCATGAAGACCCGTGGCTGGCGTTTCAATGGACAGCAATACCCCTCTGCCATCCACATGTGCGTGACCCGGCCCCAAACCAGGCCCGGCATTGCCGAGGCCTTTGCTGCGGACCTCGCGGACGCCGTCGCGTATGCGCACGAGCACCGCGACGCCAAGCCCCAAAGCTCCGCGATCTACGGGGGCGGTGCTGCAGGCATCCCTCTCGACACGCCCGAAGCGGTGCACATGCTCATGACCATGGCCCTCGACACCCTGCAGTCGTATCCGTTCTAGGGCGCTGCGACGTTTGGGCTGCCCGCGAGCAGGCGTTCCTTGAGCAGCCAGTCGTAATTGTCCTGAATCGCGGCCCCAGGTGGCCGCGTTCGATAGCCGAGCTCCCGCATCGCTTTGTCGCAGACGAACGTCCGACCGGTGTCGCTCATCGACGTCGCAATCTCGGGTGTGACATCGGGCTCCTTTCCAGTGACTGCGGCAATCATCACGGACACGCGTCCGAAGACCTTGAAGACCCAAGCGGGGGCGGTCATGGGTGCCTTAGCACTGGAAACTCGCGCAATCTCTCGCACGAAGTCGGGGAACTCGATCGCGTCTCCGGTCAACAGATACCGCTCGCCGCTCCGCCCCTTCGTCACCGCGTCTAGGTGCGCGCGAACGACATCGTGTACGTGCGTGACTTGAAGGGTGCCAGGTGATACGGCAGGGAGCTTACCGTCGCGCAGTAGGAAAAAGAGTCGCCCGAAGCTAGTCGTATCGTACGGACCCACGACTTCACTCGGATTCACCACCACCACCTTCATCCCGAGCTCCACGCCCTTCAGCGCCTCGAGCTCCGCGAGGCACTTGCTCCGCTCGTAGTTGATCCAAGAGCTTGCGCCTTCCGCCGGCGTCTCTTCGTCGATGGTCCCGTGTACGCGACCCCAGACCGCGTTGCTCGAGGTGTGGATGAAGGTCCCAACCCCTTTTTGCGCTGCCACCTCCACCATGTTGCGCGTGCCACCAATGTTATTTGCGTCCTGCTGGGCGTTGTTCTTCGACCAGAAGCTCGTATCTCCCGCGACGTGGAAGACCACGTCTGTCCCGTGCGGAATCGCCCGCTCCAGGGAGTCCCGATCGGTGATCGAGCCCTCCGCAAGCGCGATGGGAAATCGGCTCAAGTACTCGAGGTTCGAGGTCGCACGATGCAGCGCCGTCACCGACCAGCCCTCGCTGATCAGAAGCTCGATGAGATTGATTCCGATGAACCCGGTGCCACCGGTGACGAATGCGGTCTTGCCCATGGCTGGCAGCGTCCGACCCTACCACAGTCGAGCCAGAGCTCGACATAGGGAATACCCCTTGAAATTACTCATCGTATGGCCGAGCGTACCGGCATGAACGCGTCGACTACATTGACCGGGAGGATCCGATGAGCGCACTCGAATGGCTAGCAGCTTCGGCACTGATGACGGCCCTGTTTTGGGTTCCGTACATCCTCGAGCGAATGGTCTCGCTAGGGATCCTAGGAGCCTTGAAACCCGTCGACCCCGAAGACGAGCTCCGGCAAGCTCTTTGGGCGCGGCGAGCGAAGCGTGGGCACTACAACGGTGTCGAGAACCTCGTGGTCTTCGCCACCTTGGTCCTCGTTGCCTTCGCGATGGGCAAAGGGGAGGAGCCCGGCATCTTGGCCGCGACGCAGGTCTATTTCTGGGCGCGACTCGTCCACTTTCCGGCCATCACGTTCGGCCTGCCGGGGATTCGAACTGTTGCCTACCTAGTTGGCTTTGGCGCTCAGATCGCCGTCGCGCTTCGCATCTTCACCTGACGCCCTAGGGCACCAGAATCACAGATCGCATGCCGAAGTGGTCCGAGAGCGGCACGAGCATGTCGCCTTCCACGGGTACGACGTCTTGGTCGAAGATGCGTGCGGTCGAGCTCACGGCGCTCTGCGGCAAGTTGTGGAGGAAGATGTGGTCAATCCAAACCGATGACTCCGTGTCGGTCACCGGGTTGCTAGTACAAAATGTGCAAAGCGGCGCATAGTCCGCCGTATAGGCAGGGGTGTAGGCCGCCGCGAGGATGTTGAATGTTTCTTCGCCCTCGCCAGCGATGTCGTTCGCGGGGAATCCGAGGCCGGCATTCATGTCGCCCAGGATCACTGCCGGCCGGCTGCCGCTCCTCGAGGTGACGTAGTTGATGAGTTTCTGTGCCTGGAGCTCTTGCTCGGCTTGCCAACCTCCGGGCCCCGTCATCCCCTCACCATACTGTCCCGTATAAGGGAAGGTGTTGATGCTGTTTGGCGGCACGCTGAAGATCGGTGTGAGGTGATTGCAATAGGTATCGAGCTCTGCGCCGTTGGGCAGCTCGACGGTCGCCTTGAGGATGCTGCGGCGATTCCAGGTGCCTGGAAGGACCCAATTCTCGGTGTTCTTGAGCGGATGACGCGAAAGAATCATCACGCCGTTCTGCCCGTCGAAAGCGAGGTCTTGGTTGACCACCGTCGGACAGGTTGCGCGCATCTCTGCGAACGTCGCCGTTGGAAGCTGAGGAATGACGCAGGCGTAGCAGCGCTGATGCTGAGGGTCGATTCCGAACAAGAGCGGTGCGACCGCAATCGAGCAAGCGGAAGAGGCGCAGGCTGCGCTGGTGGTTCGGCCCTCGTCGCTGTCCGGGATCGTCGAGCAGTTGTCGCGCACGCAGTCGATCGCGACGTCCATCTGTTCTTTGATGGACAGCTCATCATCGTCGAAAAATTCGTCCGGACAAGGGACGGTCGTCGGCGCTGGCGGAATCTCACCTTGCTGGTCGCTGGGATCGTCGACGGGCGTGTCGAGGTCATCCTGAAACAATGCGGAGAACGGAAACGTCTGGGCCGCCGTGTCGCGGATCAGCTCCTTGTCGGCCTGGGTCCAGACCTCTTGCAGGCACAGGACGTCGGCGTCGTGCGCTGCGATTGCATCTGCAATGGGTTGCCGCCGTTCGGCCTCGTACGGAATGAAAGATCCGGCCAGAGCCACGTTGAAAGCGTCGACGATGACTTCTTCCGGCTCCCGGCTCGTCGTGCTTTCTCCACAGCCCAGCGAGAGAGAAAAGACGCTCACGATGACTAAGCTAAACCTCATAGTGGAACCCCCTGCAAATGGTGACGACAGCGTGCCGAAGTCCGGACTTGGAGTCAACCATGGTCAGCCCGAGCGGCGCCCTTGCGGGTGAAGCGAGATCGTGGGTACGGTACCCTCATGACACGACTTGCTTTGACGATGGCGCTGCTAACGATGCTTGGTCTCGTGGGGTGCAGCGACTCGGAGTCGACGGCCGTCGCTTCGGGCGAAACGCTCTACCTCGAGCCTCACACTGACGGGAACACCTTTGCCTGCGCGAGCTGCCATGCGCTCGAGGAGCCCGCGCCCGACGGGATTCGGCGCCCCGGCCATCCCATCGGGGACGCGGCCAACCGACCCTCGTTCAAAAACGGCCAGCTCGATGCGCTGCTCGATGCCGTCAATAGTTGCCGTGTGGAATGGATGGCGGCTTCG
>CAJHXN010000148.1_pt1 | contig 27830 bp, 21 predicted proteins | sample 9198401 | NCBI WGS metagenome assembly CAJHXN01 (sample SAMEA7708334, study PRJEB35096) | sediment metagenome | biome: marine neritic benthic zone biome [ENVO:01000025]; feature: sediment [ENVO:00002007]; material: shallow marine sediment [ENVO:03000034] sea grass bed [ENVO_01000059] ... | reverse complement strand
TCAGCGGGAAGGACGAGGGCGTATGGTTGGGGATGCCCCGACCCGCTCACGCAACAAAGCTCGACCTTCATGTGATTGTTGAGCAGGTTTTCGATCGGTGCCGGGGCGACGTACTTGCCTTTGCTGGTCTTGAAGAGCTCTTTCACCCGACCGGTGATCTTGAGACGCCCCTCCTCGTCGCGTTCACCGCGATCTCCGGTCCTGAAGAACCCATCTTCGGTGTAGCACTCCGCGGTGAGCTCGGGTTGCTTGTAGTAACACATCATGTTCCCCGGTGACTTGATGAGGATCTCCCCCTCATCGCTGATCTTGACCTCCACGCCTGGCATCGGGCTGCCGACGTAACCGGACCGCCCGCGTCCTGGGAATGAAGCATGGGAGTACGCGAAATCCTCGCTCATGCCATACCCCTCGAGCAGCTCGAGCCCGAGATCGCGGTACCACTGAATGAGATCCGGAGGAATGGGCGCGGAGCCGCTTGCGGCGAGCCGGACCTGGTCGAGCCCGAGCCCGGCGAGGACCTTCTTCTTGATGACCCGGTTCAAGATGGGAATCCGGAGGAGCCTCTTGAGCTTTTCCGGCGGAAGCTTCTGGAAGACGCCGAGCTGGAACTTGAGCCAAAGCCGAGGAACCGAAACGAAGAGGGTTGGTCGCGCGCGATTCAGGTCGGCGACGAATGTGTCGAGCGACTCTGCAAAGAAGATCTGCATGCCAGACCGAAAACCACCCATCTCGACGATCGCCCGCTCGAACACGTGAGCGAGCGGCAGATACGACAGCATTCGGTCGTCTTGCTTGCTATCGAAAACCTGCTGACCTCCGTCGATCGCGGCGGCTATGGCGCCAAAGCTATGCATCACACCTTTGGGCCTTCCCGTGCTCCCCGAGGTGTACACGATGATCGCGGGCTCTTCGGGCTTGCGGGATGGATTGCCCTGCAGTGGCTGAGTACGCGCGACGATGTCGTCCCATTTGTCGTAGTTGGTGGGCGGCGCGAGAGGAAACGCGATGCACGGCATGCTTGCCGGAATGCCTTTTTGGATCTCGTCCCAGCCATCGAGCTTACCGACGAAGAGAAGCTTCGACTCGCTGTGGTCGAGGATGTAAGAGATCGTGTCCGCGTTGAGCGTTGGGTAGAGGGCGACACTGACGTGCCCCGCCATCCAGATCGCGATGTCTGCGATCATGAAGTGCGCGCAGTTCTTCGAGATCATCCCGATCCTGCTGCCGGGCTCGAGACCGAGCGACTTCAGGTGTGCGGCCATGCGCCTCGCTTGGTCCATCGCTTGTGCCCAAGTGTATGTTTCGACCTTTCCCCCCCCGGTGGGCTGCGTCATCCAAAGGCGATCGGGTGTTGTTTTTTCCCAATGATAAACGTCGTCTAGCGCGAGTTGTGGGTCGGCCATGGTGGTCCTCGTTCGACAGATTTGCGTGCCTCTCGACGCTCGGAAGTCGAGAGCGCTCAAACACATCACACGAAGACCGATCTGGCAAGCGGTCAGGGCTCGATTGGCGGAGGAGGAGGGATTCGAACCCCCGGTAGAGTCGCCCCTACAACGGATTTCAAATCCGCCGCCTTCGACCGCTCGGCCACTCCTCCGTGAGGGGCCCCTCTAGCATACCGGCAAAGCGTCGTCCCCCTTCCCAACGGAGGCGTTATTGCCGTATATTCGTCTGTCCCAGGTGAACGACCAAAGCACGAGGTGATGCCGTGACCGCAGACACGATTCCGTACCGACTGATTCAGCAGAGCAAGAAGATGCCGGAGAACCCTGCCTACTACGTTCGCGAAAGCGGCGCTTGGAGGCCTACGAACTGGGGGACCTACGGCAGGCAAGTGACCCAGGCCGGTCGCGCACTGATCGCACTCGGTTTCGAACCCGGACAGACGGTCTGTATCCTCGGTTTCAACCGACCCGAGTGGGTGATCCTGGATGTCGCGACCATGGGCGCAGGAGGAGCTCCGGCCGGCATTTACACGACCAGCTCCCCCACCGAGGTGCGCTACATCATGGCTCACGCCGAGGCGCCGCTCATCCTATGCGAGGACGAGGGGCAGTGGAACAAGGTCAAGGAGGAGCGCGGGAACATGCCGAACCTCAGGCATGTCGTCATGATGTCCGGTGCCCCCAACATCGCAGACGACATGGTGATGTCTTGGGAAGAGTTTCTTGCCAAAGGCGACTCGGTCGAGGAGAAGGCGTATTTCGATCGCGTGGAACGCCTTGACCCGAACGCGCTGGCGACCTTGATATACACCTCGGGCACAACCGGTCCGCCCAAGGGCGTCATGCTCAGCCATCACAATCTCGCATGGACCGCCGGCAAGGCGATCGACATCATCGAGACTTCCACTTCGGATTGTTCGCTTTCATACTTGCCGCTGTCGCACATCGCCGAGCAGATGTTTTCGATTCATACCCCGATCACGACGGGGTCCCGCATCTACTTCGCGGAGTCGATCGAGGCCGTGCCTGAGAATCTCAAGGAGGTGCAGCCAACGGTTTTCTTCGGAGTGCCTCGTATCTGGGAGAAGTTCCATGCGGGGATCGCGGCGAAGCTCAAGGGAGCGACCGGCGTGAAGGCCAAGCTCGTCAAATGGGCCATGAAGGTCGGCTGGGAGACGAACAAAGCGCCCGGACAGCCGAAGGGTCTTCAGTATCAGCTCGCGGACAAGTTGATTTTCTCGAAACTCAAGCCCGCGATCGGGCTGGGGAATGCGCGCGTTTGCGTCTCAGGCGCTGCGCCGATTGCACGTGAAGTGCTGGAGTTCTTTGCAAGCTTGGACCTCGTGGTGCTCGAGGTGTACGGCCAATCCGAGGACTCGGGGCCTACTAGCTTCAATACGCCAAGCACCTATCGCTTCGGAAGCGTCGGGCCCGCGCTCAATGGCGTCACCGTGAAGATCGCGGACGACGACGAGATCCTCGTCAGCGGCCCGAACGTTTTTTTGGGCTATTACAAAGACGCAGATGCGACCAACGCAACGCTGATCGACGGGTGGCTCCATTCAGGTGACCTCGGTGCTTTCGACAACGACGGTTTCCTGAACATCACCGGCCGCAAGAAAGACATCATCATCACGGCGGGCGGCAAGAACATCACTCCAAAGAATCTCGAGGCTGCGATCAAGAATCACGAGCTCGTCGACGAAGCCGTGGTGATCGGCGACCGTCGCAAGTATCTCAGCGCCTTGGTCACGATCGATGCCGAAGCGGGGCCGGCGTGGGCGGAGGCGAACGGTGAAGATCCAGCCGCCCTCAATGAGAGCGCCAAGCTCAGGGCGAGCATTCAGGGACACATCGACGAGCTGAACAAGCACTTCGCGCGCGTCGAGCAGATCAAGAAGTTCACGATTCTGCATCGAAACCTGAGCATCGAAGACGGCGAGCTAACACCGACCCTCAAGGTGAAGCGCGCCAAGGTGAACGAGCACTTCGCGGATGACATCGAAAAGATGTACGCCGAAGACGAACGACAAGCGCAAGCACAACCACGCGTGTAACGGCTGAGCGGCTAGCCGACGACGGTGACCGTGAACCGTCGTCGGTGGCCTCGGTGGCGATGCTCCCATAGGAAAACGCCTTGCCAAGTGCCAAGGGCGCAACGGCCACCTGTGACCGGGATGTTGAGCGAGGTTTGGGTGAGCGCCGTCCGCACGTGCGAGGCCATGTCGTCTGGACCCTCAGCGGTGTGAATGAAGAGCGGGTCGCCGTCGGGAATGAGGCGCGTGAGGAACGCATCGAGGTCACGCTGGACATCTGGGTCGGCATTCTCATTGATGATCAGCGAGGCACTCGTGTGGTGAACGAAGACTGTGCACAGGCCTTCGGCGATGCCTGTTGCGGCAACGGCTTCCTGGACTTGACGGGTGATCTCGACAGTCCCGCGCCCTCGCGTGTCGATGGCAAACGTGTCGGAATGCACGGTCACGACTCGGTCACCCTCATCCACATCGCGGCCTGGTCCCCTCGATAGACCACAGCGTCGCCCTGCGTGAATCGGAACTCGTAACGGCCGAATACGCGATCGCTCGATTGTCGAACCTTGGTTGCGCGGACTTCAACGTCGAGGGGCGGGCCCATCGTCGCAAGAGCCGAGAACCGCGCATCGTAGATGCGGCCGCCGTACCCGATCCACCCGTCCGCATGACGGAGACCCAGCACGAAATAGGTGTGCATGAACCCAAGGATGCCGGTCAAGTGGACCATGAAACCACCGCTGACGTGTCGCGGATGGCGAACGGGGTCAGCACGCTGATCCCGGGTCAACGGGAGGTCTGGATGCGTCGGCATACGCGCCCGGACGAGATTGGACTCGATGTCGATCTCGACGATTTCGTCGATGCAGATCGCCTCGGGCCCGTACGGGCAGTCGGCAACGAACTCTGGATCTAGCGCCATCGTCACACTCCTTCAGCGTCTGCGCCCCAAATGACCTTGTGGGCCTGAATCTGCACGCGGACTGGCATCTTGTCTTCGAGGACCCACTGGACGAGGTCTTTCGGGTCTAGCTCACCCCAAACGCAGCTCAACAGGACCGCATTCACACGGTCGGCGAGTCGGTGCGTTTCGATGACCTCCTTGGCCCAGTCGTAGTCCACGCGATCGGCCAATACGAGCTTGACTTCGTCCCGCTTGGTCAGGAGCTCGACGTTTGCCCATCGGTTTCGGCTCGATTCACCGCTCCCCGGTGCTTTGAAATCGACGATGCGATGGACACGCGAATCGACCTCGGAGATGTCTCGTTCGCCACTTGTTTCGAGAAGAACGGTGCGACCGGCATCGCAGAGCTCAGCGAGCAGCGGGATCGCCCCAGCCTGGAGAAGTGGCTCACCACCGGTCAACTCGATCAGGGGAGTCCCTAGCGACAGCACCTTTTCAAGCACGTCTGTTCGGCGCATCTCGACGCCTCCCTCAAAGGCCTGAGGCGTGTCGCACCAACGGCAACGCAGATTGCAGCGTGATAGCCGAACGAAGGCGCACGGTAATCCCGCGAATGTGGATTCGCCTTGAATTGACTCGTAGATTTCGTGGACCAGTAAGCGTTCGATGTTGTCCATGACTACCGTGGATTGCGATCGATCAACACGAGCATTTTCCCGTCCTTTGCGGCACGCTCCGGTGGCTGAACGATCAGATCCCACAAACCAGGCCGCGCAGCCACCGCAAGCGTCTGATTGCGCCGCTTCACGCATCGGGCGCGATCGTCGCCAACACGCACCCAGAACACACGCGGCTGATATCGATCGAGGTCGAGCGCCGCGATCCGCAGCCGAGTGGGCTCATCTACCGCAATTGGCAACCGATAGGCCCGTGTCCCGGGTTTGGCAGCACCGCACCCCGCCGGGATCTCCACGGCCTGCAGCGCGTCTTTCTCGATTAGGGCTGAAAACGGGAGGTCAAACGGGGTCACGACGGCGCCAGTGTCGGGGTCAGCGTCCGTGCCAGTGTCAGTGCCAGCGCCAGTGCCAGTGCCAGTGCCAGCGCCAGCGCCAGCGCCAGCGCCAGTGTCAGTGCCAGCGTCAGTGCCAGTGCCAACGTCAGTGTCAGTGCCAGCGTCCGTGTCAGTGCCCGTGCCAGCGTCAGTGCCAGTGCCCGTGCCCGTGCCAGCGGCGCGGACGACTCGCCTCAGGGCGTCCAGCATCTTCAGTGTCAAGAAATTCCTTAGATTGTTTCCGTACTGGAGGCCTTTTTCGGTCAGCCGACACGCTTGGCGCACGCCACCGCGACCGAGCACGTTGGGGTGCACGCCGTCGCGCGCGAGGCCCTTGCGACGAAGCTCGGTCATCGCCGTGTGGTAGTCGACATAAGGAAACTTCCAGTGGGTCGCGACCGCTTGAGTGATCGCATTGAACCGACGGATCCAGCGATCCTTGGTTTTGTTTAGGCGCGGGGAGGCCGAACCGAGCACAGGCACGACCCCCATCGCGGCGAGCTTCTCGACCAAATACACGAGTCGCCGCGCGTAAACTCGTTCATTTCGGTTTTGCGCGTCGTTGCCGCCGAAGAGCACGAGCGCCCAACGCGCGTCGGTTGCATCGATCTCTTCGCGAAAGTTTGCGGGACGGCCGCCTAGCGCATAGCGGAGGTTCCAGCTCACCCCCGCGGCGAGGCTCCGTCGATTGAACGAGTTGCGCTGCCCCGTACGGAAGTGGTCGATAGTCTCCTGAAGGTCCGTGTGTTCGCCGAGATCCACATACGGGGCAGCAAAGCAATAGAGAAAGGCCTTGCTCACCACACTCGACCCACCCATCTTCGCGAACATGTCATCGCGAAGCGCAGGGTTCCGCGCGTAAATCCCGAGGACGTTTGCTGCGACGGCAGGGTCGAGCCTCACCGAATCGGCCCGTGCGGTCATGCCCGATAGTGCCACGAAGAGCACCACGGTCGGGAGCCATCTCATCGAAGGAGGCTCGCCGGAATGAAATACAAACGACTCGGCCCATGGACGACGCCTCCATACTCGTTGTCGGTCAAGAGGACCACGGAGCCGTCGCGATCCCAGACGAGCCCCTCGAAGTTTGGAAGAGGGTCGATCAATTTGGACAAGTCTGCGACGACCCTTGGCTCGATCCATGCGCCCTGATCGCCTTTCGGGACGCCGAAGCGAACCAAACGAGAGATACCGAAATGCCGTTCCACCGCCATCGCCTCGAGCGTGCCGCCGATCACGCGGCAACTCAGAGCGGCGAGCTTTCCGGTTGTGCTAGTGAGCCCGAGACGATGCGCGGTCCAGGTTTGTGTCTCGACGTCAAGGACCGCGATAGGAGCCCACCGTCGGCCACGTTGCTCATCGACCAACTCCGTCGCCAAGATCAAAATGCCATCTAGGTAACAGGCCCCCTCGATGCCATGGTTGTCCGACGCTGTGAGGCGCCATAGGCCGTAGTCGCACGCGTCGGTGGAGCCGACGACGAACTCGCTTTCCTCGAATCGACCATAGAGGAGTGCGTCTTCTGTGCGCCCGGCTTCTCGTGTTTCTGTCCCAACCACAAAACGCCTGTCGCCGATCCAGGCAAGGGCTTCCAAGTCGGTCTTCGATGGGCAGCCGACCACAGGAAACTGTCGCACCGCGAACGTCTTTGGATCGATGCGAACTGCGGAGTCCCCGTTCTCGCCTACGGCCCACAAGACGCCGTCCCGGTCGCGAGTGAGCCCGGATAGCCCCGTGATCTCGGTGTCGAGGGAGACGATCGGACCAAGACCGTTGGGCGGCTTCTTTCGCCCAGTGCACGAAGCACAGGCAAGCAGGACGACCACGGAGAGTGCTAAGCCTGCCCTCACCCTCAGGCGACCGCTTCGAGCACCGCCGCGGCACCGAGACCACCCGCTGCACAAATTCCGAGGAGGGCGGTCTCCTGCCCCGTGCGTGCGAGCTCGTTGGCCATCGTCGTCACCATGCGGGCGCCGGTTGCTGCAAATGGATGCCCAATCGAGATCGATCCACCGTAGATGTTGAACGTGTCCTCGTCGACGTCACCCACAGCCTTGTTCTTGCCCAGCCGACCCTGGGCGAAGCCCGTGCTGCCAAGCGCTTTCGTGACCGAGAGCACCTGAGCAGCGAACGCCTCATGCATGTCGACAAAGCTTGCGTCTTTGAGCTGCATCCCTGCACGATCGAGGGCCTTGGGCATCGCCAACGCCGGCCCGATCAAAAGCTGGTCCGCCGGGTCCACCCCAACGTAGGCCCAGCTCCGAATTGCAGCAAGCGGCTTGTATCCAAGCGCCTTCGCCTTGCTCTCACTCATCACCAGCACCGCGGCCGCACCATCGGTCAGTGGCGATGCATTGCCCGCGGTCACTGTGCCATCACTTGCAAACACTGGACGGAGCTTGGACAGCTTTTCGAAGCTCGTGTCGCCTCGGACGATATTGTCCGTGTAGACCGTGCCATCCGAAGTGTCGACCGGCGTCACCTCATCGTCGAAGCGTCCCGTGCTGATCGCCCTGGCGGCGCGATGATGAGAACGTTCGGCGAAATGGTCTTGCGCCTCGCGCGTGATCTCGTTGCGCCGGGCCATCTCTTCGGCAGACTCGCCCATGACTTGACCCGTCGTGCGTTCTGCAATCTTCGGCATTTTGGGAAGGATGTCGCCGATCGGCATCATTTGCGCGAGCACCTGAAGGTAGTCCGAGGGGGACGCCGCCTTGCCAAACGCAAGTGGCGCTAGGGCATGAACCGCCTTTTGAGGAAGATTCAGGGGCGCGTTGCTCGTCGAGTCGGAGCCCCCCGCAATGACAACATCGGCCTCGCCGCGTTCGATCGCGGCAGCGGCCAGAGTGACGGCCTGTAGCCCCGTCGCGCATGCCCGGGTGCAAGTCATCCCCTCGACGCTCGGCGGTAGGCGAAGGTCCAGCGCGACCTCGCGGGCGATGTTGGGAGCCAGCGACGGAAAAATCACTCCACCCCACACGATGGCGTCGATGTCTTCGTGCGGTACTTCGGTGCGATCAAGAAGCGCTTTCGCGGCGGCATCGGCAAGATCGATCGAGTCCAACTTGAGGAACTTGCCAAAGGCTTTGACGAAAGGTGTCCGAACGCCGTGTACGATCACGGCTCGCTGCTTCTTTCCCCAACCGTTCTTTCTTCTTGCCATTGCTATGCTCCTACCAAAGCGCCGCCGCATACGCGAACCGTCTGACCGGTGAGTCCCACCGCGCCAGGCGTCGCCAGAAAAGTGATGGTTTGGCCCACATCTTCCGGCTTGCCGCCTTGGGCGACGGCGCTGAGTCGCCGCGCGGCTTCTCGAATCGCGACCGGCATCGCCGAAGTGAGGCGAGTCTCGATGAACCCGGGGGCGATCGCGTTGACGGTGATCCCGCGCTTTGCCAACTGTGGCGCCAACGCCCCGACGAAGCCAACGACCCCAGCCTTGCTTGCCGAATAGTTGCTTTGACCTCGGTTGCCGGCAATCCCAGACACCGACGACAGGCAAATGACGCGCCCGCCCGGTCTCAATAGATCGTCGGACAGGAGTCGGTCGGTGATGCGCACCACCGCCCCAAGATTGATGTCGACCGCCATCTCCCACGCCTCCGGCTTCATGCGTGCGAGGGTCTTATCCCGTGTGACGCCCGCGTTGTGGACTACAACATCCACGCCGCCGAACCTGTCTCGAAGGTCTGTGGCGATTCGCGTGGGGGCGTCCTGGTCGGTGATATCGACCAGAAGAACCGAACCACCGATGCGCCGGGCGACTTCGCTACATGGGCCGTCGTCTGCCGGGCGGTCGAGACAAACGACGTGCGCGCCTTCTGCGGCCATCAGCTGCGCTGTAGCCTCACCGATGCCACGCGCTGCCCCAGTGACCAATGCGACCTTCCCTTCAAGGGGTTGAATATCCGGAGCGTCATCCCCCTTCACGAGCTTGGTGACGTGGAACGGCTGACAGCTGATGAATGCAGACCGTCCCGATAGCAGGAACCGAAGCACCGGACCGAGTCGAGCCTCGGCGCCTTCTTCGACGAATACGCTGTTCGCAGTGGAGCCATTACTCCCGATCTCCTTGGCAACACTCCGGGTGAAGCCTTCCATCCCCGCGCGGGTCGCTGCGCGACCTGCTTTCTTTGTGTCCCCTGCCGGTCGGCCGATGACGATGAGGCGTCCGGAACGGTTTAAACGGCGGACCCAAGGATGGATGACGTCGTAGAGCTCTCGTAGGTCATCGGGTGACTGAAGTCGGGTGCCGTCAAACACGATGGCATCGATCCGCTCTCCCTCGGGGGCGTCGCCGGGCGCCACCCGCGTTGGGGGTCGGGCCCACGCCTCTCCAGGCGCCAGATAGGGCTGCAGCACCGAGTCAGTCTCCCCGACGACCCACGGATTGGCGCCCGCCTTCGTGAGCGTTTGCGCGAGGACATCGTGGAGCGCGCCGCCTCCACCAACGAGGATCCGTTTGTCTTCGAGTGGTCGTTCTTCGTAGGGACCCTTGGCGCGTGCGAGGCGCTCGGGCACGGGGATCGGCAGTCCCAGGGTCTTGATGATTCTGCGTGCCTGCTCGTTCTCGAGCAATAGATCGGTCATTCGTGCTCAGCTCCTCACCGAATAGGTTCCAACCAGATACGCCGGACCCCCCGGGGCATCTCCAACGAACACCCGATCGCCATCGATGTAGAGGCCAACTCGCGCGGGTAGCACGAGAGGTCGAGTGAACTTCACGTCGATCGTGGCAAGTTTGCTTACGTCGCCGGCAAACAGGGAACGATTCAACCCTTCGACAGCACGCGCCATCGTCGAGAAGCCATGGAGGATGACATTGCGAAAACCGGCTGCACGTGCCGCGGGCCGGACCCAATGGATCGGGTTGAAATCGCCGGTCAGCTTTGCGAATTCGAAACCCGCCTTCGGCCCGATGTCCCAGCGGGCGAGCTCCCGGGCATCATTGGTGACGCGCGGCCGGCTGTCTTTTCGGTCGGCCGTCTTCTCTTTGCCGCCGCCGAGGGGAACAATACCGTAGACGTGCGACACGACGGCCTCCGAGTCACGCGACGTACCGGTGACCGCACGCTGATGGATGACTGCACGTCGTCCGTTGTCGTCGACTTCTTCGAGCCTCACCTTCGCCTCAAACGGTTCGCCGAGGGGCAGGGGCGCGTTCATCTGAAGCCGGCAGCCGCCATTGAGTACCCGCTGAATTGGATACTGAATCCCTTCAAGGCCCCGGGACTGCAAGGGAAAGATCCACTGCGGGAACAAGTGGGCGGGAACCTGGCCCCGGTACGCGTTTGGATCCCCACCGACGTGTCGGACATAGTCGCGGACCAGGTTCTCGGGCCGTGGGGGTATCGTGGCGGAAATCTCCGGGCCGGGAATTTCCGTCGGCGGACGGTTGCCTCGGCCCGAGGCGCTCTTTGCCGCAACCCAAGCGGCGCGTGCAATCGCGCCGATCACAGGCCCCTGGTGGAGGATGTAACGAGTGGGAACCGCCATATCGATGCTCCTGGTGGTCAGACGGGGAGACCCCTACCGTCCAGAAAGGGGCGGTCTACCATTCGCCATAGAACGGCGCAAACCACGTCAGCACGCTAGGCTTGCGTCATGACGAACCCGCTGATCCAACTCGATTTCGACGTCCCTTTCGACCAAATCGAGGCGGCGCATGTAGAGCCTGCAATCGATGCGCTGCTCGCATCGTCGAAGCGCGCGATCGATGGGGTTGTCAACGATCCAGCATCACGGACGTATGCAAACACGCTTGGCGCCCTCGAAGACGCCACGCAACATCTCGAGCTCGCAATGACGGTCATCGACCATTTGGAGAGCGTGGCCACCAACGACGAGTTTCGAGAGGCCTACAATGCCTCGCGACCCAAGGTCAGCGCGTTCTGGTCTGAGCTCGCCATGAATGACGACCTATACCAGGCGGTGCGTGCATTTGCAGAGACGGACGAAGCAAAGAGCCTTCCGCCGACCGAAGCGCGATTTCTGAAGAAGACTCTGGACGACTTTCGGCGGAGCGGGGCGGAGCTCGACCCTGAAGACAAGGCGGAGATCAAAGCAATCGAGGTCGAGCTCACGAAGCTCACAACCGAGTTTTCGCAGAACGTCCTAGACGAGACGAATGCCTTTGAGCTCCTCATCACCGACGAGGCCAAGCTCGAGGGTCTGCCAGCAACCGCCAAGCTCGCGGCAGCACAAAGCGCTCGCTCGAAAGACCTAGCGGGGTGGCGATTCACGTTGCAGGCGCCGAGCATGATCCCATTGCTCACTTACCTGAACGACTCCGAGATCCGAGAGCAGGTTTGGCGAGCGTACAACACGCGGGCAGTCGCAGGAGATCGCGACAACCGCCCGATCATCGAGCGCATTCTCGAATTGCGCAAAGCAAAGGCGAGGCTGCTTCAATACCCCGATTTCTCCGACCTCGTCACTGAGGACCGCATGGCCAAAACAGGCAGCGCGGCACACGCGTTCATCAACGACCTGCGTGACAAAACCCAAGCCGCGTTCGATCGCGAAAACGATACGCTGACGAAATACAGGCAGAAGACGGAAGGCCCGGGCGCCGCCCTTCTCATGCCCTGGGACCTTGCGTACTACGCCGAAAAGCAACGACAAGACGAGTACGACTTCAACGAAGAGGAGCTACGGCCGTACTTCCCCCTCGACAAGGTGCTCGATGGCCTCTTTTCCACTGCACAGGCCCTCTATGACGTTCGAATCGTCGAGCGCGAAGCGGCTGTGTGGGACGACGCAGTGAAAAGCTACTCGATCGAAGACACCGACGGCACAATGATCGCAGCGTTCTACGTCGACTTGTTTCCGCGCGAAAACAAGCGCGGAGGGGCTTGGATGAACGGTCTCATCGCGGCGGCGCATCGACCAAACAGCACACCGCCGCATCTCGGTTTGTTCTGTGCCAACGTGAACCCGCCCGTCGGCGACACGCCTGCGCTCCTGACTCACCGCGAGGTCGAGACCCTCTTTCATGAATTTGGCCACCTGCTCCACCACTGCTTCAGCCGAGTGAGCGTTCGCAGCTTGGCCGGGACCAATGTTGCGTGGGATTTCGTCGAGCTCCCTTCTCAGATCATGGAGAACTGGTGCTGGGAGCGCAGCGGGCTCGACCTCTTTGCCGCGCACTACGAGACAGGCGAGCGCATCCCGGACGCGCTCTATGAAAAAATGATCCGCGCTCGCACCTACCGCGCGGCCAACGCCCAAATGCGCCAGCTTGGGTTCGCTACCGTCGACCTCGGGCTCCACCGCGACTACGAGGCAGGCAATGGTGCTGATGTCATGTCTTACGCGAGGGGTATTCTTCAAGAGCATTCCGCGTCGGAGCTCCCGAACGACTACGCAATGCTGGCGGGTTTCGCTCACATCTTTGCGCACCCGGTTGGCTACGCCGCCGGCTACTACAGCTACAAATGGGCCGAAGTGCTAGACGCCGATGCGTTTACGCGTTTCAAGAAAGCGGGCATCACCAACCCCGAGGTCGGTCGCGCCTTTCGTGAGAAGATCTTGTCGAAAGGAAACAGTGAAGAGGCTGCCAAGCTCTACGAGGATTTCATGGGGCGGGGACCCAGGCTAGAGCCGCTACTCGAGCGCGCCGGTCTATTGTAGGTTGCGCTAGCGGGAGGCGCTTTTTGCTGCTGCGCTGTCTGCCGTTGCTTGGATGTCGACCGATACGGCTATCTCGTTCGAGACCTTGAGGCGCACAATCGATGGTACCGATACGTCGTGATCTTCGAGGGTGGCAGTGAAGTTGGCTTTGATGCGGAGGCCGTCCCTGCCCCCGTCCACCGGACTCCATTTCACGGTTCCGTTGGCCACTACCATCTTGGTGATGCCGTGCGCGGTGAACTTCCCCTTCACCTTGACTTTGTTGCTCTTCTTGGGCTTGAGCGCTTCGACACCGCTCACTTCAGCGATCTCGAAAACGATGAGCGGGTTCTTCTTGGCGTCGAGCCAGCTGTCGCTTTGTAGATGCTCGTCGCGGAGGTCGTTGCCGGTCCGCATCGAAGTGACAGGCGCCTTGAATGTACCCTTCGTGGTCGAGAGGTCTCCGGGGTCGAACGTCACGGAGCCAGTCACCTTAGCCGTGGTGCCCTCCATCGTTTCGAGGGGAGCATCGGACACGAAGGTCGCGGTGCCTTTGCGGACTTTGAACTTGGTGGCGTCGGCCTGCGAGACCGCTGGTGAGGCCAAGCACACTGCCAAAATCAACGCGACCTTGCTCATCTTCTGCATCATCCCCACTTCTCCTCGATCTGGTCTCTCTACGACATTCTAGGACGTCGGTTACGTCCTCGCTATTCAAGCTGCAGCAACTATCGGGGCCGTCTCGTGGAACGTCCAATTCTCGTTGTCGCGGGCGGCTCTTTGGAGCTCCCATTCGTCGCGGAAAAGGGCCACGGGACGGTTGTCTCGGTCCAGCACCGCCATGGGGATTCGCCGCGCCTTCAGTTCATCACACCCGCCTACCCCCTCGACCCAGCGGGCATGTTGATAGGGCAAGAGATCGAAGGCGACCTTGGCGCCGTATTCGTGTTCCAGTCGGAAAATCAGGACATCGAACTGGAGCCGACCCACCACCCCGCAAACCGGATCCTTCTCTCGTCCGGGCTCGGTGAACAACTGGACGGTCCCCTCCTCGGAGAGCTCTTGGATGCCCTTTTGGAGTTGCTTGCGTTTGAGCGGGTCGAGCAGCTGCAACCGGGCGAAGTGCTCCGGCGAAAACCTAGGCACGGCGTCGAAGCTCATCGGGCCTTCGGTGGACAGGGTGTCGCCGATGCGAAAGAGGCCCGGGTCATAGAGCCCGACTATGTCGCCAGCATAGGCTTCAAGTACCGCCTCACGCTCTTGTGCGAAGAACTGCTCGGCCCGATTGAGCCGTACTGCCTTCCCGAGGCGATAGTGGTGGACGCGCATGCCACCCTCGAAACGTCCCGAGCAGATCCGGGCAAATGCGATGCGATCGCGGTGCGACGGGTCCATGTTGGCTTGGACCTTGAACACGAACGCGCTGAAACGGTCGTCGGCCGGATCAACGCACACCTCCCCAGCGGCGGAGCGAGGACCCGGAGGCGGGCAAAGACCCTTAAACGAACGAAGGAAGGGCTCGACTCCGAAGTTGGTCAACGCGCTCCCAAAAAAGACCGGTGTGATCTCACCAGCCAGGAACCTCTCTTCGTCCCATTCTTCGCCGGCGCCGTCGAGCAACTCGATCTCTTCGCGAAGTGTTGCGGCCGCTTCCTCCCCGAGCAGCGAATCGAGCTCTGGATCGTCGAGGCCGGTCACGTGCATCTCCGCGCGCTTTTCCTGACCTGCCGCCGAGCGTTCAAACCGGATCACCAGTTTGTGGATCCGATCGTAAACCCCCTGAAACAGATCGCCGCTCCCGATGGGCCAGGTGAAGGGAACCGTGTTCACCCCCAGGACTTCCTCGACTTGGCTCATGAGCCCGAACGCGTCGCGCGCCGGACGATCCATCTTGTTGATGAAGGTGACCACAGGCGTTTGCCGCATGCGGCACACATGGAAGAGCTTTCGAGTTTGGGGTTCGACGCCTTTGGCCGCGTCGAGAATCATGATCCCGCAGTCGGCAGCCATGAGTGTCCGGTATGTGTCCTCGCTGAAATCGTTGTGGCCCGGTGTGTCGAGGAGATTCCACCGCACGTCGTCGTACTCGAACTGGAGTACCGACGTCGTGACCGAGATGCCCCGCTGCTTCTCGAGGGCCATCCAATCGCTCACTGCCGAGCGCTTGGCTTTGCGCGATTTGACCGCGCCGGCCGCATGGATGGCACCACCGTAAAGCAGCAGCTTCTCGGTCAACGTCGTTTTTCCGGCATCCGGGTGCGAGATGATCGCAAACGTGCGCCGTCGTTCGAATTCGGTTTGGGTCATGGCCCGGGCGGCAAGATAGTCATTGTCCTCGGTTGCGCCAGTCCGCGAACGTGCTGTGATGCGCGCGCGGCGATGCAAGGGCTATTTCCAGAAATCGAGCCATACGACTCCGGATTGCTAGGCGTCGACGACATCCACTCCGTCTACTACGAGCAATGCGGCAATCCGGAAGGCAAACCCGCGATTTTCGTCCATGGAGGGCCAGGGGGAGGCTGCAACGCGGTCCACCGGCGCTTTTGGGACCCTTCGGTGTACCGCATCGTCTTGTTTGATCAACGCGGGTGCGGGCGGAGCACCCCGCATGCCGAGCTCCGAAATAATACGACGTGGGATCTCGTCGACGACATGGAACGGCTTCGTGAGCACTTGGGGATCGAACGTTGGCAGCTCTTCGGCGGTTCATGGGGCAGCACTTTGTCCTTGGCGTATGCACAAGAGCATCCGACTCGCGTCACCGAGCTCGTGTTGCGCGGCATCTTTCTCCTGAGAAGACGAGAAATTCTCTGGTACTACCAAGAGGGCGCGAGCCGGATCTTTCCGGAGGCGTGGCAGGCATATCTCGAACCGATACCGGTCGACGAACGCAACGACATGGTCGAGGCGTACTACAAACGCTTGACGAGCAACGAACGTGATGTGCGAATGACCGCCGCGCGCGCGTGGAGCACATGGGAAGGCAGCACGAGCCGTCTCATCCCCGACCCCGATCTCATCCGGCGCACAGGCGAAGACCAATTTGCAGAGGCGTTTGCGCGGATCGAGTGCCACTATTTCATCAACGGTGGTTTCTTCCCGGAAGACGGGCAGCTCCTGACCAACATTGGGCGCATCCAACATCTACCTGCGATCATCGTTCAGGGCCGTTACGACGTCGTCTGCCCCACCGAAAGCGCCTATGCACTCCACCGTGCATGGCCCGACAGCCAACTTCACGTTGTCCCGGAGGCCGGTCACTCGGCGCTCGAGCCCGGAATCACGGCGCAGCTCGTGGCTGCCACTACGTCGTTCTCCGGCTAGCGGGAGAACTTTCGATACTTGATCCGATGCGGGATGTCGGCATCGGTCCCCAAACGCGCTTTACGGTCGGCGGCGTAGTCGGCGTAGGACCCCTCGAACCACACGACGCTGCTGTCGCCTTCAAATGCAAGAATGTGTGTGCAGATGCGGTCGAGATACCAGCGATCATGGCTGATGATCATGGCGCAGCCCGGAAAGCTCAAGATCGCTTCCTCGAGCGAACGCAGGGTGTCGACGTCGATGTCGTTGGTGGGCTCGTCGAGAAGAAGCACGTTCCCGCCGCTCTTGAGCAACTTTGCAAGATGCACTCGGTTGCGCTCTCCGCCCGAGAGGTTCTTCACAGGTTTCTGTTGGTCGCTCCCTCGGAAATTGAACCACCCCACATACGCCCTCGATTTCACAGTGCCGCCCCCGACGTCGATTTCGTCGGCACCGCCAGTGATCTCTTTGAAGACGTTGTTAGCGTCATCTAGGGCGTCGCGACTCTGGTCGACATAGGCGATCTTGACCGTGTCTCCGACGGTGATCGTGCCTGCGTCAGGCTGTTCGTCGCCCACCAGCATTCGAAACAGCGTCGTCTTTCCGGCTCCGTTCGGGCCGACGATCCCAACGATCGCACCGCGCGGCACTCGAAAGCTTAGATCTTCGAACAGAAGCTTGTCGCCATACCCCTTGGTGAGCCCCTCGACTTCGAACACCTGCGTCCCCAATCGGGGCCCGGGCGGGATTCGGATCTCGTTGGGATCGCGCTTCGCTTTCGCGGCCTCGGCAACCAGACTCTCGAACGCGGTGATGCGAGCCTTGCTCTTTGCCTGACGCGCCCTCGGCGACGATCGCACCCATTCAAGCTCACGCGCGATCTTCCGCTTTCGTGCGCTGTCCTTTTTGTCTTCCTGAGCCAGGCGTTCGCCCTTCGCCTCGAGCCACTGCGAATAGTTGCCCTGGAAGGGATGCGCCCCGCCGCGGTCGAGCTCGAGGATCCATTGCACGATCTCGTCGAGGAAATACCTGTCGTGCGTCACGAGGATGACGCACCCCGGGTACTGCTGAAGGTAGCCCTGAAGCCATGCCACCGATTCGGCATCGAGGTGGTTGGTAGGCTCGTCGAGCAGCAGCAGCTCGGGCTTTTCGAGCAGCAGCCTGCAGAGGGCGACGCGCCGCTTCTCTCCGCCGGATAAGGACTTCGTCTCGGCATCTGCGGGCGGCAGCCGTAGCGCGTCCATGGCGATCTCCAGTGTGCTCTCGAGATTCCAGCCGTCGATCGCATCGATCTGGTCTTGAAGCGCGCCCTGCCTGTCGAGAAGCTTCGCCATCTCATCATCGTTCATCGGCTCGCCGAGCCTCATGCTGAGCGCGTTGAAGTCGTCGAGAAGCGTGCGGACCTGCGCAACGCCGGCCTCGACCGCTTCGAGCACCGTTCTCGCATCACCGAGGTCGGGCTCCTGTGGCAGATACCCAACTTTCGCGCCGGGACGGATCCAAGCTTCACCACTGAAGGTGTTGTCTTCGCCCGCCATGATGCGCAGCAGCGAGGACTTCCCCGTTCCGTTAACGCCGATGACCCCTATCTTCGCGTCTGGAAAGAACGAGAGATAGAGGTCTTCGATGATCTTCTTGTCAGGGGGATGAACCTTGGTCACCCCCTTCATCGTGAAGATGAACTCTGCCATGAGTTAGTACACGACTCGTCGCCTCGTGAGCCACGCGCCAACCATGATCAGCGCAACCCAGCCAAACGATGCTGTTCTCGCGGCACTGACGCTGCAACCGTCGGAAGTGCTGGCGTCTCCGCTGGCGGCACCCGAGCCATCTTGTGTCTTCGGCTCAGGCTCCTGTGGACGCGCCTTCAGGTTGAGCTCCGGGATGTCGGTTTGGATGAGCTGAGGTAACTGATTCGTCAGTGTGGGCGTCGTAGCGCCTTTGAGCATCGTGTTGGGAGCTGCAAAGGGCCTTGGCTGCGGTCCTCCGGGCGGACCGCCCCACATGCCACGTTGTGGGTTTTGGCATGTAATGGCCTGCTCCCATGGATTGAGGATTACGTACCTCCCTTGGAAGTTGTTGATCCCCGATGCTTCCGCACGGCGCTCGCGAAGGTCGCCATTTCGATCCGGCATACCTCTCCCGCCGACGATCGGTCCCGCCGCTCGAAAGACCAAATCCTCATCGAGCCCGCTCTTCTTATAGCGATAGTGCAGCCGCGTCAGAACGAATCCATAGGGCCGCCAAGCCACGCGCCGGGTCTTTCGCGGCACGACGCCTGGAATGTCCGAGTACTGGTCTTTGACACCGGGCACGATCACGTCTCCGCCAAGCGTGGTCAACTCTTGCGGAGTGAGCGGCGGCTCTGGACAGGGGTCGCAACTGGTCGCGTCCCATGAGTACTCGGTAACGACAGCCCCCGGGTTCTGCTCGATCGCGCGCTCAAATAACGCGTTGTAGAAACCGCCGAAAGTCTTTCGAACGCTCTCTTCGACCCGGATGTTGGTCGGGATCGATGCGTTCTTGTAGTTGGCGACCTCATAACGCTGTCCCTTCGCGAGGATGTGAACGATCAGGTCTTGCTCGCCAGCGCTGTTGAGTAGGCCGAGGCGAACTGGAAGTGTGAACGTCGGCGCATCATAGTGGAACCGAAGGGGCGACAGCACAGCCTTGCCGTCCTGAAACTTCACTTTCTCCGCGTCGACCTTGGCGACGAAGAACTTGGTGTTCTGTTCGACGTACGGCCTAAGCACCTTGTTGGCGCCCTTCGGAATATTGTAGTCGTTCTTGCGGAGCCACTTATCGAGGCCACCCGAGTCCTTCGCACTCAAAATGACGATGTCGTACTCGGCAACTTTGAACTGCGCCTCGATTGTCACGCCGTAGTCCTCGGCGCTGTCTGCCGACCCAGCCATGCTGCGACGGGCCTTCGCCGCCGAGGGCATCGCCATCTCCTCCAACACCATCGGACGACATGGGTCCTGCTCCCAGTATTCAACCAGGCGCGGCGCCGCGAGCTTGTCGACTCTGGAGAAGATCTGCGGGGGCAGCGTTTTTACGTTCTCTTCTTGCAAGACGACCGGCACCGGAACGACCATCGCGAAGTTCTCCGGCGGCCCCTGGTAATTGTTTTGCATCGAAAGCACCGTTCGGGTGCCCTCCCGCATCATGACGACCATGGTCGCGTTGTTGTAGAGTGACGCATCCGCGCCACTCACGTAAAAGCCACAGAACGCGCGCGTCGTCGTCGGCCAAGCCATAGCCGCGCACAGACCCAAAACTGCAATTGTTTGCTTCATGCTTTGCACCTCGCTTCTCGTAGACGCGCGAGGAGCGCTTTGGATCTTAGTTTTTGATATCGAGCAGCTCGACGTCGAAAACCAGCATTCCCTGTGGACGCCCCGGGCGGCCGCCGTACGCCAAATCCTCGGGAATCCAGATGCGTCGCTTCTCGCCGACCACCATCAATTGGAGCCCCTCGGTCCATCCCGGAATCACCTGATTCAGCCCGAAGGTCGCCGGCTTACCCCGAACGATCGAGCTGTCGAACATCTTGCCATCGGTCGTCCATCCCGAGTAGTTGACGGTCACGACGCTGGTCGCCTCGGGGTGCTTGTCACCATCACCCTTCTCGAGCACGCGCGAGGCCAGGCCAGAATCGGTCTTCTTCGCGTTCTTTGGAATCTTGGCAACGTCTTTGGGTGTGTCGGGCGGCTTGGGGGCTTCCTTGAAGCTGAGGAGCTCGACATCGAAGACGAGGGTGCCTTTGGGCGGACCGAACTGCGCGTGCGGATCCTGGCTCGACGCTTCGCCGTAAGCGAGTTTGCCGGGGATCCAGACTCGACGCTTCTCGCCGGGGACCATCAGCTGCAACGTTTCGGTCCATCCGGGGATGACTCGATTCAGAGGAAACTCGGCCGGCTTGCCGCGCTTCACCGAACTGTCGAACATGCGGCCCGCGGTCGTCCATCCGGTGTAGTTCACCGTTACGATGTCGAACTGTCCCGGGTGCTTGTCGCCCTCGCCCTCCTTCAAAATGGTCCAGGCGAGGCCCGACTCGCTCCGTTCGGCATCCTTTGGGGCGGCGGCAACATCGGGCGGTGCGGGGATGTCGGGTGTCGCAGCCGGTTTCTGAGCAGGTGAGGCGGCAGCTTCTGTTTTGGAGGCTTCGTCTGTCGTGGCCGTAGCCTCGGCTTCGGACTCGCCCTCGGTTGGTGTGGGGGCGCTGCTCTTGCACGCGGTAAGCGCGGCGGCGAGCGCCACGCAGCATAGGAGGGTCCAGGGTGATTTCATGAAGGGCGTCCTAGCCGACGCAACGCGACGTGTCTACTTCTCAAGCTGGGGCGGGTTGTCGGATACCTCCCGCACCTCGACCACCTCGATCACTTCACCCTCGACATCGATGACGTTTCCCGGTCGGCCTCGCGGCGAGCCATAACCCGGGGCGTACACATGTACGCGACCAGTAGCGATTTGGCGCTCAAACCAGCCACGCACGAATCGGGCGATGACACGCCGCGTCGGCGGCATGACCATCGAAAGGCCGGCGATGTCGGTCAGGATTCCAGGGGTGATCAGCATCAGCCCGCCCACGAAAATCAGCAGTCCATCGATCACGCCATCTTTGGGAAGCTCCTGCCGGGCTAACGCCTCTTGCCAACGACGGATCACCCGTGCGCCCTCGAGTCGAGCGAACCACGCTCCAAGCGCCCCGGTCACTAGGACCAACCCGATGGTCGGCACCGCCCCAAGAATTCGCCCGACCGCGATCAGCAAATAGAGCTCCAGCAAAGGGATGACGGTGAAAAGGAGAAAGAGGCGGCCCACCAAGAGAATCTAAGTCCGCCGGTCGACACTAGCCACCACGCGGCTCGTTTTCTTTGGACAGTCGGCCCATTTGCCGTAAACCCGCGCAATGAGCGGAGAACCTAGCGCCCGCATGAGCCCGAAATGGGGCGCTCGGTGTTTGGTAGGAGGCGCTCTCATGGGTCTCGCGAACCTGGTGCCAGGTATCAGCGGCGGCACGATGCTCCTCGCCGCCGGCGTTTATCCACGGTTCATCGAAGCCCTGGCCGACCTCAGCGCCCTGAGATTTCGAAAGAGCGCGTTGATGGTGTTGGGGCTCGTCGGCGCCGCCGCCGCGGTGGCGATTCTGCTTGGCGCCGGACCGGTCAAGGATGCTGTCGTCGAGCATCGCTGGGCGATGTACAGCCTCTTCATCGGCCTGACGTTGGGCGGGGTGCCGGTGCTTTGGGAGATGTCGCGACCCCCGAGCCGTGCGTTCTGGGCGGGTGCGGTGGTGGGGCTCCTCGCGATGGCAGCACTTGCGTGGCTGCAGATCGCAGGCTCGAGTGAAGGGGCGCATCGCGAGGGCACGATGATGATGTTCGTCGCGGGCGTTGCGGGTGCGAGCGCGATGATCCTCCCGGGCGTGAGCGGAGGCTACCTGCTGTTGGTGCTCGGCGTGTATGTCCCCGTACTAAGCGCGATCGAAGCTCTCAAGGAGGCCCTCAAAGCGAACGCGCTCGCAAGCGCATCCGAGCCGATCTTGGATGTCGTGTTGCCCGTCGGTATCGGCGTGGCCTTGGGCGTCTTGTTGATCAGCAACCTCGTGAAGCTCGTCCTCGAGCGATATGAACAGCCAACTCTCGGCGTATTGATGGGGCTCCTGGTCGGCGCGGTGTTCGGTCTTTGGCCCTTCCAGGAGGGCGTCGCACCCCAGGTTGGTGCAGTGCTGAAGGGGGAAGTGCTCACCGCCGAGCGACTTGCCGAGCTTGCGCCCGACAAGTACCCAACCGTGTTCTACAAGCCCTCCTTCACCGATATCATGATGGCCTTGGGTTTGATTGGCCTCGGCTATTTGATCACGACCTTGGTCACGCGCCTCGGCGGCGCCACCCCCCGCCGACGACGCACCTAGGGACCGATGTGAAAACATAGTGTGCGCGCGCACACTAATTGCTGAGCATCTCGTCGCACTCCGCGCTGATATAGCCAAGCGCCACGAGCTGTCGGCAGAGCTCGGGCGTCATCTCTTGCTTCTCTTGGCTCAAGCGCTTTTCGCGCGATGCACCGGTCGCGGCCGCCAGCCATTTCCCCCGATCCTGCGCGCCAAGGAACTGACCGTGAAGCGTTCGAAGATAGCGCTGCGCGATGGGATTGGCGCGCCCGTCGAGCTCCTTTTGCTCCCAGGGATCGTTCCGTAGATCGAAGATCACGTGCGACAGATTGCCTCGGATGATCAGCTTCCAGTCTCCGCCGCGGATCACGCGACGATGGTCGAGAAAATCACTGAACGCGACGTACGGCCCCGACGGCCAGTCGCCACGCATGAACCCCAGCAAGCTGCGCCCCTCGAACGCTTTGGGGATCGGAACGCCGGTCGCTTCGAGAATCGTCGGCCCGATGTCGGTCGGGCTGACGACCGGACCGACCCGCAAGCCAGCGGGAATGACACCGGGCCATCGAAACAACAGTGGGACGCCAAGTAGCTCTTGGTAGACCGAGTGCCCATGGCCCCACGAGCCATGCTCCTGAAACTCCTCGCCGTGATCGGAGGTGATCACAATGAGGGTGTCATCGTCGAGGCCAAGCTCCCGCAGCTTGCCGAGAAACTTCCCGAAATGCGCGTCGTGATAGCTGATCTCTCCATCGTGCAACGCCTCGATCCGCTCCTTGTCACGTTTGGTGAAGGAGTACTTCTTGGGATTTTTTTTCGCCTCGTCCAGCATCAAGTGGGTGCGTCGATTCTGAACTTGTCCCTTGTACGGCTTCGCGTCGTACATTTTCAGGAACTTATCGGGCGGGTCGTAGGGAACGTGCGGATCGATGGTTTGGATGTATGCGAAGAAGCGCTTGCTCTTGTTCTTTTCGATCCACGACGCCGCCTCCCCGAATACGTTAGACGCATTGGTGTTACGACGCTCGCGAATGTAGTTGGTGTAGTGATCCCAACCTTGGTCAAACCCGAACGCGTTCGATACATATCCATTGGCGATGAAGCTTGCGGTCTCGAACCCGGCCTTTTGGTAGACTTCGCCCAAAGTGAGCGCTGACTTCGGGAGCTTCGAACCGTCTTGCTTGGTGTTGTGCGTCATCGGATGGAGAGAAGTCAGCACGCTGGCTACCGAAGGCTTGGTCCAGTTCTCGGGGGCTTGAGGCCGCTCGAACACAGTCCCCTCGGCTGCAAACGCATCGAGCGCAGGTGTCTTCACACGGGTCTCCGAGTTGTAGATCGACAGCTTGCTCGCTCGCAGAGTGTCGATCAAAAGGACGATGACGTTGCGTGCAGGCTCGTCGATTGGGATGCGCCGGCCCGCCTTTTTCGTGATTCGAACGTCGCTCAGCGCGAGCTCCGACGAACCTGCATTCCGAAACCGCACGCGTACGATATCGCCAGCAAGGCTGTTTAGTGACATCCGATGATCGGACCAGGCGCCCCGCACCGGCACTTCTTGGCGAGTCGTCTTTTCATCGCTGCGGGTGGCCACTTCAAGCACGCCTGCGCCATCAGAAGTCGTCGTGGCACCGAACATGAGGGAAGCGTCCTTCGGTATCTCGACGAACCAATCGGCCTGGGCTCCGGGTGCAAGGCGGACGGAGCGTCGGGCTGCGCCGCCAACCGCAAGCTTCTCGACGGTCGATCGCACAGGCGCGACGGAGGGTTCGCCCTCAGTGGGAACGGTTTCGAGGCGCACCCAATCGACGGCAAACGAGCGCGCCTTGCCGCGAACCTGACGGGTTTTGGTGGCCCGAAACAGAATCGCGTTCTCGCCTGGCTGCACATTCTGGCTAGGGATCGGCACCACGAGCTCCACGAAGCCTTCGCTTGGAGTTGCACGTACCTCCTTGAGCGTCTTTCCATTGAGGTAGGTGATCAGCGGCCCGGGGGCGTAAGCCTTGGCCCGTATTCGGAGTTGTAGCGGCCGCGAGGCTTCGATCGGCACATAAAGTCTGGCGGTTTTGCCAAAGGTCGAGACGGGTTGGCCATCCTCCTTGAGCTCGCCCCGCCAGCCGCTATTCCAGTTGCCGTTGGTGTATTTCAGGCGCGCAGCGGTTCCGAAGTCGATGAACAAGCCGGCTGGGTCGTAGACATCCGCGAGGTGGAACAGCGCCAGAAGATCCATGTAAGTCGACGCGTCAGCGGGAGCAGCCGTGGGCGTTGCGGTGGCCGAAAGGGGAAGTTCCGCGGGCGGGATTTTCTGAACCTCTTCTTGCTTGACCTCGGCGGGAGGCGACTCCGACTTTCCAGCGGCCTCCGAGCATCCGAACCCGGACAGAACAAAGAAAAGTATCAGCGCCAACCGGCTCTTCATGGGCTACCCCCTCGCGCGTTCGGCTACCACGGTCGAGGCCCTGGGGCAACGGAGCCATGCAGCGCCCCTTTGTTGCTGCTGTGTGCTACGTCTTGTGCCTCATGGACGGCGACGGGAAGCCTGGAGAGTGGAGCGTCAAGAAGAGCACCAAGCTCTACCAGATCAAAGGCTGGGGCGAGCCCTACTTTCGGATCAACGAGCAGGGTCACGTCGAAGTGCGTCCCGATCCAACCGTCGACAACGCGATCGATTTGTATGACCTCACCAGACAGCTCGGTGAACGTGGGCTCGATCTTCCACTTCTTATCCGGTTCCCAAATATCCTCCAAGACCGTATTCGACTGCTCAATCAGTGTTTCGAGAATGCGATCTCGGAGTACGAGTACAAGGGTGCCTATCGAGGTGTCTTCCCGATCAAAGTCAACCAACAGAGACATCTCGTCGAAGAGATCGTCGAGTCGGGTCGACCGTGGCGTTTTGGGTTGGAGGCAGGCTCGAAACCGGAGCTATTGATCGCGCTCGCCGCGATGGAAGACGAAGATGGTTTCATCATCTGCAACGGGTACAAGGACCTGGCTTACTTGGAAACCGCGTTGGTCGCGCAAGGGTTCGACAATATGGTGGTTGTCGTGCTCGAACGCATCGAAGAGCTCGACCTCGCTTTTCGTGCATCCGAGAAGTTGGGCATCCGGCCTTGTCTCGGCGTGCGAGCCAAGCTCAGCAGCAAAGGGATCGGACGCTGGGCAGAGTCGGCGGGTGACCGCGCAAAGTTTGGTCTGACGATGTCGGAGATCGTCCAAGTCGCCGACGAGCTTGAAAAGCGCGGCATGGGCGACTGCCTGAAGCTCTTGCACTTCCACCTAGGAAGCCAGGTTTCGAGCATCATCCCCGTGAAGAACGCGATGCGCGAGGCTGCGCAAATCTACACCGAGCTCGTCAAGATGGGCTGCAAAATGGGGTTCCTCGACGTGGGGGGCGGGCTTGCGGTCGACTACGACGGGTCGAAAACCGACTTCCGCGGATCGATGAACTACGACCTGCAAGAGTACGCATACGATGTGGTGTTTGCGATTCAGGAAGCCTGCGAAAAGGCGAGCATCAAACCCCCAACCATCGTCAGCGAAAGTGGCCGTTCGATCGCAGCGTATCAGTCGGTGTTGGTTTTCGACGCGCTCGGGGTCGATTCCGTTCGGTTTGAAGAGCCAAAGCCACCACGCCCGGACGACCATCGGATCCTCGACGAGTTCTACGAAACCTTGAAAGGCGTGCAGCCAAAGAACGTCCAAGAATCGTGGCACGATGCGCAGCAAGCTCTCGAAGAAGCAAGGAGTCTTTTCAAGTTCGGCTACCTCGGGATTCGCGAGCTGGCACAGGCTGAGCACTTGTTTTGGAGTTGCTGCGAGAAGATCAGCCGGAGCATGCGGCGACTCAAGTACATACCCGAAGAGCTCAACATCGTGGAGGAGCTACTTGGAGCGATTTACTACTGCAACTTCTCGCTCTTTCAGTCCGCTCCAGATATTTGGGCCATGGACCACCTGTTTCCTTTCATGCCGATTCACAGGTTGGATGAGGAGCCCACCATCCGTGCAAGGCTTGCGGATTTGACGTGCGATTCCGATGGCATTGTCGACCACTTCATCGACGTCGAGGAAGTCCAGCGCGGGATCGATCTTCATCCCGTACACCCCCGTGAACCGTATCTTCTCGCGATGTTCCTTGGAGGGGCGTATCAAGAGATCCTGGGCGACCTACACAACCTCTTTGGCGATACCAACGCCGTCCACGTGAGAGTCGAGGACTATGGCTACAGCGTGGCGAACGTCATCAAGGGCGACGCTATCGACGAGGTCCTGCGTTACCTTCAGTACGACCCAGACGAAATGGTCGAACGTGTGCGCAAACAAGCAGAACGCGCGCTCAATCAAGGCCGCATGACCCTGCCGCAGCTCCGCACCTTCATGCAGCATTACGAAGAAAGCCTGCGGGGCTACACGTATCTCAAGGGCGACGCTTAGCTCCGCGGCTCGGGCACCGGCTTGTCGATGTTCGACGCAAAACGTCGGGCTTTTCGGCTGGTTTTCGACACGTGACTTCCAAGCGCCTACCTTGAAGCGAGTGAATCGCTCCGACTTTCAAGAGGCTCTTCTTCAGGTAATGGAGCGAAAAACGCACTGGGCTTGGCCGGCCTTCACGCGAGGAATCGTCAGCAGGGACAAGCTCCACGTGCACCTCGAGCAAGAGTGGGAAGTCTATGTTCGCGACTTCCCGATTCTCGTAGGGCGCGCGTATGTACAGTGCCCCATAGCTGAGGTTCGACGGGAGCTTGCGGAGAACATCTATGAAGAAGAGACGGGCGGGCTCGCGGCTGGAAGGCCGCACCCCGAGCTCTTTCTCGAATACCCGCGCGGTCTCGGAATGGACCTCGAGCGTTTTTCGCGCGTGAAGCTTCTGCCAGACGCCGAACGGTATCGAGGCTTCCTCGACGAGGCAACCAACGATCGAGGATGGGCGGTCGCAGCGGCCGTAGCGACCTTGTTCATCGAAGGCACGGCATACGAACGCCATGAGCTCGATGATTCCGCACCCGCCCGGCCGACCCCACCTCTCAACGAACACCCACTGGTGAAACACTACGGTCTGCCACTCGAATGTCTCGCGCTTACTAAAGCGCATCGGGCAGTCGAGGGGGAGCATCGAAAGGCTGCGTGGAGGGGGATGCTCGATCACGTGCCCACCGATGAACGAGAGACGGTCGTCAGGGCCATGGCTCAAGCCGTCGAGGCGTGGCAGGCATATCGTGATGCAGTCGCCCTCGCGTGCGGAATCACCCGCAAAACCCTCCCGCTCACCGCGTAGGGCTACAAGTCCAAGAGGCGTTTCTTTTGGACCTTGCCCATGGCGTTTTGGGGCCACTCGGCGACCAGCCGGATGTCGCGTGGCCGCTTGTGAGGGCTCCAACGTTCGGCAACGAAGTCACTGAGAGACCTCAACTGGTCGGCGCCGTCGCCGGATCGAATCACCACGAACGCCGCGATACGTTGCCCGAGGTCGTCGTCGGGCACGCCCACCACGGCCACCTCTGCGACGATGGGGTGCTCCAACAGGCAGGCTTCGACCTCGCCCGCCCCCACACGGTATCCCCCGGTCTTGATCAGGTCGGTG